>OBZH01000010.1_pt1 | contig 213778 bp, 211 predicted proteins | sample 1476881 | NCBI WGS metagenome assembly OBZH01 (sample SAMEA2580230, study PRJEB22360) | human gut metagenome | biome: human gut; feature: human-associated habitat; material: faeces | place: Denmark | collected 2008/2010 | reverse complement strand
GAAATTAGCCACCTGGCTATGGAAAGGCAAGGAGCCTTTATTTTTTTGTTCAAAATTTCGAAAGAAATCAGATAAAAAGACGTCTCAAACTCAAATTACGAGTTCGAGACGTCTTTTGTCTACAGTCTGAAATCCGTTGAGAAATATTTCTCAACGGATTTTTTATTTCCCTACTTCAAACTTCTCACCAGTTTTAGCATCTTCAGCCAATACTAAAATGCCCTTCTTCTCAGGCGCATTTGGTAAATGCAGTTCTCTGGCTGAACAGATCATGCCAAAGCTTTCTACGCCGCGTAAGCTGCCGGGCCAAATCATTTGTCCATCGGGCATCATCGCGCCAGGCTTTGCGACAACGACTTTTTGTCCAGCTTCGATATTAGGGGCACCGCAAACGATTTGCAACGTTTCTCCACCGTCAATTTCTGTCTCGGTAATATGCAAATGATCTGAATCCGGGTGATCGATACACGATTTTACATATCCCACGACAAATTTTGGTGAAAGATCTGCCACCAAACGTTCTTCAAAACCGGATTGCTTTAATTGTTCATTCAAGACTTCAATATCTTTTTCTGATAGCTCAACTTGTCCATTGCCATGAATGGTTAAGTAGTCTGAAACATTGAAAAAGTTCCAAGCGACAGTTTTCCCATCGGTTGTCTGAACACGGGCAACCGTGCCCTTTCGTTCGACAGAATTTTCCTTGTTTTCATCATTTTTGACGATGACCATTAAGGTATCGCCGACATTTTGTTTATTATACGCAAAAATCACGTTTTTACCTCCAGTCGTATTCCTCTCGTATCTTAACAAATCTGACAGGACTTTTGCATGAGATTTTTTTCATTTCTAGCTCAGCAAACAAACTTCATCAGCAAGAAGCAAACTTTAAAAAGCAATTTAAACGAGTTTGCCAATCCATTCCGATCCTCTTTTTTTCAAAATAAAAAGCTGGTCAAGCCAGCTTTTATTCGGCACTTGGATGAACGATCAACACATCACATAAGGCTTCTTTGATCACATAGCTGGCAACACTGCCGGTCATGAAGCGTTCTACCGCATTCAAACCCGATTGTCCAACCATCACTAAATCAATGTCGTATTTCTCTGGCAGGGTTCTCGCCATCGCTTCTTTGGCTGATCCATAGGCGATAATCCCTTCGATCTTGTTGTAGCCATATTCTTTGCCAAAGGCTTTGCATTCATTGATCAGATTTTTCGCATCGGCGGTTAATTGATCCATGATATTTTCATTTAAAGGCGAATAACTCATGAACGTATAGACTTGATGATCGATCACATTGGCCACATAAACAGTTCCGTGATTACGTTTTGCCACAGCCAGCGCTTTTTTGAAGGCTTCCATGGCTTGATCGCTGCCGTCAATTCCGACTAAGATGTTTTGATATGATTGTGTAAACATAACAATCTCCTACCCTTCTACTCGTTGCAAAAAGCCAGCGATTTCGTCTTTTGTTTTGCGATTTTTATTAACTAATCGACCTAATTCTTCTCCGTCATTGATTACGACAAAACTAGGAATCCCAAAGATATTCCACTCGGCTGCCACATCAATATATTCGTCCCGATCGACTTGGATAAATTGAAACTGCGGAAATGCTGCTTCGATCTCTGGCATCTGCGGTTTGATGAAGTTGCAATCGCCGCACCAATCAGCAGTAAAGAAAAACACATTCTTGCCTTTTTCCGCATAACCAGCTAACTCTTCAATACTTTTAGGGATAATCATAGCGTCACGACCTTTTCATTTACTACCTCTGATTATACACTTTTCATTCTTTTTGAGAAAGAAGCGAACTCGCGAACCTATTTTCTGCCAGTAGAGACCTCAAGGACCCGAAAAATAAGCTGGAAACGCCAAGCAACCTCAGGATCATCAATCTCAACGCCGGCCAAATCACGAATCTTATTCAAGCGATAGATTAATGTATTTCGATGAACGTGCAGTTTCTTAGCGGTTTTATTAATATCATTTCTGAGCTGCAAATAGACACTCAAGGTTTTGGCAAGCTCCGTTTCATGCACCTCATCATAAGCAAATAAGGTGTGTATCTCTTCTGGCATCAGATTTTCCTTTTTAAACGCCTTCAATGGATGCAGCAAGAAGGCTTCTGTCAGACACTCAGAAAAGGCGATACATTGGCTGCTGGTATTTAACGATTGTGCCGTATCGCGGGCGATCTCAGCTTGTTGAATAAAGACTGCTCGCTGATCTAAGGAATCAAAAACCGTACTAGCTCCGCAATAACATTCACTCTGACGAATCAGCTGCAAAAACGCCGGACTCAGCTTTGAATCCCTTAATTGATGAAACAGCAAATACAGCTTCTGCTCCTTTTCATAATAAAGCAGGTTCTGACATTCTTTGACGATCTGACTCTTCAGACGGGAAAACAGCATCGAATCATGATTCTTTTGAGACAAAACTACAATACAATAGCTTGCTTTTAATTGTACGATTTTAAGATAATCTTCTAAAGACGCGGCGTCGACGTAGTTTTCAATATCAAAGAATTTTTGTGCTAACAGCTCCTTGACTGGATTGATGGCGTGAGTCAGACGGTAATTATTCGACTGCATTAAGATGGCACAAAACTGGCGCAATAGATTATTCAGCTTCAGCGAAAACTCCAAAAGTTCCTCACGCATGAATAAGATGCTGACGAAGCCTTCTAAGTTATTATCGATATAGATCGGCCCACAGGTTTGCGGATAGTCGACACACACGCCCCAATCAATATAGATCGCCTCGTTTGAGCCGGTGATCGCCTCCATCAACCCATCATCAATGTAAAACTTCATGATCGTATGATCCGTTGGTTCTCCGCTATAGATGATCTGCTGCCAATAAGGATCATGAATATTCTCACCGCCCGCATAGGCAATCAAACGATAACCTGGATCTGCTACAATCAAAGGCAACTTGAAGATCTGGTAGGTAAGCTGTGCCAGCTCCTCAATCCGACACCCTTGTGAAACAGTTTCAATTGCTTTTTTGGTAAATTCTAGTAGTTTATTCTCACTGTATTCCATCATCCAGTCACCTCTTTACCCGCTATTTATATATTAATAGTAGCACCTATTGGTATTTTTGACGACAGCATCCGAAAAAATCAGATATTTTGCCAATGGAAAGAAAACGTTATCATGTTACGCTTTTTACAAGAACAACAATAAGAATTGGAGGAAAAGAAAATGACAGAATTTGAATTGAACAAGTTTAAGATCGAGCACATTTTTACCTACTCGATCGATGTGGATGCCAAGATGTTTATTCAAAAATTGCCCACTGGATCAACACGGGTGACTGGCGTTATCACTGGCGGGAAGGTCTGGGGACCAAAAATCACTGGTGAAATATTGCCTGTTGGGGCGGATTGGTCGACCGTTCATCCAAATGGAATCGTGGATGTCGACTGCCGGGCAATGATCCATACTGAGGACGGCGCAGATATCAACATGTTTTACCAAGGACGAATCGACTTAGGTTCGGCAGAGGCAGCCGCGGATTATGCCAACGGAAAATTCCCAGCCGTCATGGGCACCCAGCCGATGCCGGTACTAGATACCGATGATGAACGCTACGATTGGTGCAACCGGATCGCCTGCTTTGGAATCGGCAGAGTGGACTTTACCAATGATCCAATCGTGATTCAGTACGATGTTTATCGTTATTATGCAACGCCGTTTACTAAAGACAAGGAGGAATAGTCATGGATTACCAGACGCTTTTCACTCCATTTAAAATCGGAAATATGGAAGTCAAAAATCGCCTTGTGATGTCGCCAATGGGTACCAACTCGGCGTTTGCCAGCGGTCGAAAAGATGAACAAGAAATCGATTATTTCGTTGAACGGGCCAAAGGTGGTGTCGGTATGATCATTCTCGGCTGCCAGCCACTAAACGAAGAAATCGCTCAAGGCTCGATGGAAGGAACCTTGGATTCATTTACCGTCTTACCAGCCCTCACCTCTTTATGCGATTCGGTTCATCGCTATGGAACGAAAGTCATTTGCCAAATCACCTGCGGAACCGGGCGGAATGCCTTTCCTGATACATTAGGACGACCGCCGATGTCGGCCTCGCCGATCCCTTCAGCTTTTGATCCAAATGTCCCTTGTCGTGAAATGACGAAAGAAGATATCAAAGCCGTCATGGATGGCTTTACCTTTGCAGCGGGGTTAGCGAAGGATGCAGGATTTGATGGGATTGAAATTCACGCCCACGCCGGTTATTTAGTCGATCAATTTATGTCGCCGGTTTGGAACAAACGCACGGATGAATACAGTGGCTCACCAGAAAACTTTGCGCGCTTCCCACGAGAAATTATTCAAGCGATCCGAAAAGCGGTTGGCAACGAATTACCGATTCTTTTCAGAATTTCGTTAGACCATCGCTTTGAAGGTGGGCGCACGTTAGAGGATTCGATTCCTTTGATCAAATTATTAGAAGAAGAAGGCGTCGATGCCTTTGATATTGATGCCGGCTGTTATGAGACCTTGGATTATATTTTCCCACCTTCTTATTTAGGAGAATCGTGTATGTCCTATGTCACCGATGCAGCGCGTCAAGCCGTCTCTGTCCCATTATTAAATGCCGGAACCCACAATCCTGAGTCTGCTGTGGAACTTATTCAATCTGGTACTGCTGATTTTGCGATGATCGGTCGCGGGTTGATTGCTGATCCTGACTTACCTAATAAATTATTAGCTGATCAACGAGAAGATGTCCGTCCATGTCTGCGTTGTAACGAAAACTGTATCGGGCGAATTTGGAATAATCATACCAAACTCGGGTGCTCCGTCAATGTCCAAGCCATGGAGGAACGGCGCTTTAAATTAGAAGCGGCGGAAACAGCGAAGAAAATCGTGGTTATCGGCGGCGGCGCAGCCGGAATGGAAGCCGCTCGAGTGGCGAAATTAAGAGGTCATGAGGTAGCACTCTATGAAGCAGGACCTCGCTTAGGCGGCATGATGCGCGATGTCTCTACCGCAAAATTCAAGATCAATATCCAATTACTCAGTCAGTGGTATGAAAAACAAATGGAAAAACTAGGTATTGACGTGCATCTGAATACCTTTATCCGTCCAGATGATCCTATCTTAACCGAATGTGATGAAATTTTTATTGGCTGTGGCGCAGAGGCACTTGTTCCGCCAATCCCAGGAATCGACGCACCAAATGTTGCTACTATGGTGGAATGTCATCAGGATGAATCCCTGATTGATGGGGAAAATATCGTTATCTGCGGTGGCGGTTCAACCGGTTGTGATGGTGCATTAGAAATCACCTCAGAGATGGGCAAAAAGGTTACGATCATTGAAATGAAGGAGAATTGTGCAGAAGATGCAATGTTTATCAATCGAATTTCATTGATGAATGCGTTAGCTGCCAATAACGTCACCATGATCACTCAAGCGAAAGTTACTGCGATCACCGAAACAGGTGTGGCGATCGAAAAAGCCGATGGTACAACCGAAGTGATCCCGGCAGATACCGTGATCAATGCCTTCGGGATGAAGCCTGTCCTAACGACCGTTAATCAAGTGAAGGAAAAATACCATACCAAAACTCGCGTGCTGGGTGATAGTAATAAAATCGGCAAGATCGGCGATGCCATTCGTGATGGTTTCTACGCCGGTAGCACGATTTAGTAGTATACGCCGCTAAAAAATCAGTGATTTTATTGATCACTGATTTTTTGTGTTCTTTTATTTGAAATAATGACGTATAATTTTCAAATTCGTTTGTAACAATGGTAAAATAAGGCGTACACACAAAACTATATTTGACTAGAAAATAGATGAACGACAAACAAGGAGGTCTATGCTATGGAGAAAACAAAAAGATTCGCGCAAGGCTTGGCTATCGGTTCAACGATCGGTTTAGCTGCAGGCATCGCAGCAAATCACTATTATCGAAAAAAACAAAAAATGTCCCCAGACAAGGTCCTGGATCAAATCAAAGCGGCTTTTCTGAAAGAAGGACCAATCGAAGGCTCTTGGATTTCCTTCGACACTGAGCCCATGCAAAAATTCGCTATCACGATGGATATTCTTTCTGGCGGAATCACTCGGACAGAAGATGATCACTTGGTCGCTTATGAATTTAAAGCTGATGCTAAAACCGGTGCGGTATTAAGTATCGATCGTATCATTAATGACTAAAGCGTAGGTCGAAAAAATCGGCCTACGCTTTTACTGTCTGTATAAATAGTTTATTCCTTTTTTAGCTCATTGTTTTTGCCAAAGTCTCAACAAACCATTGTTCAAACTGCTTTGGATCAACCTTAGTCGCCACTTCCGCATTTGCTGGTAAATGCAAATAGTTCTCTAGGTCAACTAGTGATGCACCATAGCTCAATGATGGAGTTGTTTCAATCTCAACTCTAGTAGAAACAAGCTCAAACATCTCCGGCTTTAGAATCAAAGCGATTGCCAGCGCATCATACATATTCAGTCCTGATACCAAACTGCCGCTGCGATAGTTCGTAAATAATTGATGGATCATCTTACCGATTTCTCCGAAGTTGCGAATCTTATCTGTAGTTTCTGGCATAATTTTGGCTTGATTGCCTACTTCTAATGGCGCTACTTGGATCGGTACGCCGCTGTTGAAAACGATCTTTGCCGCTTCCGGATCGGCGGCAAAATTAAATTCAGACAACACACCATAATTTCCTCGCCCTAAGCTGCCGCCCATCACAACGATGCGATCGAGCTTCGGCAAATCTTGGGGATAAAGATGAATGAACAACGCGATATCGGTTAAGGGGCCGATCCCAACTAGAATCGTCTGCTCTTCTTGGCTCACGATCTCATGCATCGCTGCAACAGCGGTTTGGGATTCATCCGCAAAAATAGTAGCTTCAGGAAAATCATAGCCATCCATCCCCGACTCTCCATGAATCTCACTGGCATCGATTGCTTCTCTTAGCAACGAATGTGAACTTCCCAAAACAACTTCAGGGGACTTTTTCAATAGAGTTAATAATTTTTCCGTATTTGATTTTGTATGTTCTAAATTGACATTGCCAAAGGTTGGGCAAATCAGTTTTACCTCCAGCTCTTCACTAAAAAGGGCTAAGACAATCGCTACGGCGTCATCGATTCCCGGATCGGTGCTTAAAATGATTGGTTTTCTCTTCATAGGGTACTCCTTTAAACGTTCTCAAAAAAGCATACAACAAGATCGGTATTTAAGCCAATCGCAGACAGCTAGCTCAGTTTGAAGGAAAGTCATTTTCCCAAAAACGGGAAAAATGACCTTATCTTCGTACGCATATCATCACGCTAAACAGTCTGTTTTTTGTATTAACGAAAACTATTAATTACAAGTTACTCTTTGCAAACTGCAAAAAGCGTGACTGACAAAAAGGCCTCGCAATTAAGAACTTGCGAGGTCCATTTCAATAATCAATTATTTAACCAAACGATAAATCGCATCTGCGTAAATCACAGCAGAGTTCAAAATGTCTTCAACAGACATATATTCGTTGGCTTGGTGCATTGTATCTTCAAAACCTGGGAATTGTGCGCCGTAAGCCACACCGCGTTCTAGTAAGCGACCGAATGTGCCGCCGCCGATGACTTTTTCTTCCCCTTTGATGCCTGTATGTTCTTCGAAAGTATCTAGCAAAGTAGCAACCAAAGGATCATCCGCTGGTACATAGTGAGGCAGCATATGGTGTGCGCCTTCTGTTACTTTCACATCTGAACCGAATAATTCTTCTAATTTTGCTTTGATCTCATCGTTAGTTGTACCTTTAGGGTAACGGAAGTTCAACGTGATCCGGTTGTCGTTTTCTTGACCATCTTTGAAGCTGAAGATTCCAGCGTTCATTGTCAATTCACCCATTTTTTCATTGTTGAAGTCAACGCCTAATTTTTTACCATAGACATCTTCATGGATGTATTTTGCACTGTTTTCGATGAAGGCCTTAGCACCTTTGTCGAAATCATAGTTATTTAAGAAGACTGCTAAGAAAGTACCAGCGTTGGTTCCTAATTGAGGGCTGGCACCATGAGCTGCTTTCCCGTCTAAATGTAAGGTAACGCTTGAACCAGCAACATCTGCTTTACCGCTAACCGGGTTGTTCTCTACATAGTCTGCAAATTCTTTGGCTAATTTTTCCGCAGCGTCTGCATCGGCAACTTTTACTTCTGCCACAGCATTGCCAGGAACCATGTTTTCACGCAAACCTGCTTCGAAGCTTACTAAAACATAAGAAGTGCCGTTTGTTCCGTCAAAATGAGGGATCATGGTTACGTTCCCTTTTTCACCATTGATGATTGGGAAATACGCATCTGGTGAGAAGCCGAAATCAGGCTTTTCTTCATGTTCGAAATAGTAGTCCATATCTCCCCAGCCGCTTTCTTCGTCAGTACCGAAGACAAAACGGATTTTTTTAGAGATTGGTAAGCCTAATTCTTTGATGATTTTTACTGCATAATAAGCCGCAACTGATGGGCCTTTGTCATCGCTTGAGCCGCGAGCGTACAATTTGCCGTCGCGAATTTCTGGTTCGTAAGGATCTGAATCCCAACCGTCGCCAGCTGGTACCACATCTAAGTGACCGAAGATTCCTAAGGTTTCATCGCCGTCACCGTAATCAAAATGGCCGGCATAATTGTCGACGTTTTTTGTTGCGAAGCCATCGCGTTCTGCGATTTCAAGCATTTTTTCTAATGCTTCCACCGGTCCAGGTCCGAATGGTGCTTCTTTAGTTGCTTTGTCGTCTTCACGTTCACTCTTGATACGCAATAAAGTGAATAGATCCGCTAATAGATCGTCTTTACGTGCTTCGACTTCTTTCTTAAAATCGATTGTCATTGAAAGATTCCTCCTTATTCGATGCGAATGCCAAATATCCAACTAGATATCTCATCAACTGCTAGGCGAGCTCGTGGATAACGAGATTGCATACTATAAACAATACGAAATGTCGAGCCTACTCTAATGAAGAGGTAAAATTTGAGTCAAATTTTCTTATTGTCGTTGGCATACGATTCCACTAACGTATTAGAAATACGAAGTAGAACTCGCAACTGACATTCTTTAATTTAAACCACTTTAATGATAGCACTCTATTCAATAGAATAAAAATGAAAACTCTTTAATATTTGTTAGGAAAATTTCTCCTTTTTCCCTTATAATGATACCCATAGTGAATTTTATCTTGAACGGTTTATTCGCTACGATTTATAGGATGAAAGCAGGTGACTAGATGGTCCAATTAAATAACGACATCTTACATAAAGTGATTACGAAAAGGCCCGAGAATTCTCATAAGGGAACCTTTGGACGAGTGGTATTGATTGGCGGCAATCACCAATATGGCGGTGCGATCATCATGAGCGCCGAAGCATGTATCAAAAGTGGCGCAGGACTCACTACTGTCGTCACTGCTGAAAAAAATCATACTGCACTTCATACTCGTTTACCAGAAGCAATGGTATTGGATTTCAATGAGACGAAGACGCTTTATCAAGTATTAGAAAAGGCCGATGTCATTTTGATTGGTCCTGGTTTAGGACTAGCAAAGGAAATGGCAATGCTGTTAAAAGAGGTTTTGACCAATCAACAGGCCGAGCAGTGGTTAGTGATTGACGGCTCAGCGATCACGCTATTTAAGGACTACAAATTATCCCTAAAATTTCCTGAACAAACCATTTTTACCCCGCATTTAGCGGAATGGACACACCTAAGTGGTTTAAGCTTTATCCAGCAGACCGATGAAAATAACCGTGCAAAGCAAGCGCTCTTAGGCGCCAAGATCGTCCTAAAAAGTCATCGCACAACGATCTATGATGACGCAGTTGCCTATTATCAAAATCCGCTAGGCAATCCAGGTATGGCCACTGGCGGCATGGGTGACACTCTGGCTGGCATGATCACTGGTTTTCTCGCTCAGTTTGAAAAAAATACCGATACAGTCGGTGCTGCTGTTTATCTTCATAGCTTGATCGGCGATGATCTGGCTGAAGAGAACTATGTAGTTTTACCTACAACCATCAGTGAGGCGCTTCCTCGTTATATGAAAAAATACGCCCTCGAAAGGAATTAATCATGGAAAAATATCCCGGCTATTCTCGCAAGCCTTTTTATTATGAAACCGATAAGATGGGCATCATCCACCACTCCAATTACATTCGCTGGTTTGAAGAAGCTCGCGTTGACGCTCTGAACTTTATGAATTGTCCCTTTGAAAAAATCGAAGCAGACGGTATTATGATCCCCGTCTTAGGAGTCAGCTGTGAATACAAGGAGATGGTTCGCTTTGGCGATGAAGTCCTGATTCAGCCTGTCGTTAAAAAATATACGGGCACCCGTTTGGATTTCGAATACCGTGTCTATAATGGTGAAAAATTAGTCACGACGGGAACGAGCCAACACTGCTTTATGTCCTATGAAACCAATCGTTTGGTGCAATTGCGAAAAACACATCCTGCGTTACACGAATTATTTTTAGACTATTACGAAACAACGAAAGAGGAATGCTAAAAAATAGCTGCCGACAATTGCCGGCAGCTATTTTTTCTCTGAGTATTTATACTGAAACGCTGTCTCCAGCAGTTTCTTCTGTGCTAGCCACTTCGTCATCGACCAATTTCTTATCGTAGGCACGAGCAAATGGTAAATAGATGACAAATGCTGCTACTGCACCGATAATCGCAACTAAAGCTGCTTTCCAGTCACCGCCAGTACTGATAAAGGCACCGACTCCGACTGGTGAAGGCCACGGCATATTAGCAATTACTGGACGAATCAATTCAAATTGGATCGCGAAGTAAGCAATTGATGCCGAAACCATTGGCGCCAAGAAGAATGGAATCGCCATGAATGGATTGTAGATCAATGGAATACCAAAGATCAACGGTTCATTGATATTGAAGAGACATGGAACGATTGAAGCCTTTCCTAATACCTTCAACTGTTCTGATTTAGCCATATAAACTAAGAAGAGACACAAGCCCAACGTCGCACCCGAACCTCCAATGGTTACGAAGGCATTTTGGAATTCACCAGCTAACGGAATATGCGCGCCATCAGCATTCAATGCCAAGTTTCCTAAAGTAATCGGAGCGATCAATGAAGAAATGATATTGGCACCATGAATCCCCACGATCCACAACGCATGGATCAAGAAGTAGATGACCATAACACCGATCCAGCTGCTGGTTAATTTGGTTACGAAACCAAACGGAATCGCGATCAATTGGAAAATATCTGTATTAAAGAAAACTAAAATGCCAATAATGATTAAAATAACAAAAGCAACCACAAAGGCTGGAATCAATGCGGTAAAGGCTCTTGATACGCCTTCTGGAACTTGTTCTGGCATTTTGATGACCCAATTTCTCTTCACACATAAACGATAAAGCCGAACAGCAATCACTGCCATGATAATTCCAGTAAAGATCCCGACTGTTCCTAAACGAGAGACCCCATCACCGCCGATTGCCCAGCCGTTGATAATTCCTTCGTCAAGATTCGTCAAACGAACGATGCTGCCTTTTTCCATCATTAATTGCGGAATTGATAAGAAGAAAGCGAAGATTGATAGTAACGCCCCTGTGATCGGCGCCATGTTCAATTCTTCTTCTTCAGCAATAATTTTTGTATATTCATAGCCTAATCCAACACAGAAATATAATGCCAAAATACCCATCGTTGTACTATTTGCTAACATATAAAGACTTTCAAATTTAAAGAAGGTTGAATTGAAGATCCCTTCTAGAAACGGAAAGGTCATTGGTAAAATATTGAACACTAAAAACATGGAACCGACAATTGTAAATGGAATTGCGCCCATACCAGCACCCATGATCGCTCGCACAACTTTTAGTGAGGCAATTTTCCCCATAGGGCCCATCAGGTTTTTCTCTAAAAAAGCAAAGACTTTGTTATTTGATCCGTCCATTTTTTAATCACCCTTTATTTATTATTTAGTTTACTGAACTCTGTAATATATGAGGCGTGTCTATCTTTCTGACTATAAATGCTCTGAATGCGTTTTAAAATAATTCCTGACAACAACATACCGACTAATAAAATGCAGCTGACAAATCCTTTGCTGGTTGCACTATTTGTGAAAAATGGAAAAACTTGTTCGAACCCAAAATTGGTCAAAACAGATACCAATAGAACAAGATTGATTATTCCTTGGGTCATTTGATACAAGCGATGCCATTTTAACTGATTGCGAACATCATCTGATGGATAGCCGTAAAGTCGCAAATGTTCTGCGATGGCAGGGACTGAAAGCACAATTAATCCCAGCGGCAGCAATGACCAAGCACTTCTGCTCATAGCCAAAGAAAGCAACCAATATAAATTAGTAAAGAAAAAACCAGCTAATAAGTATCTAAGTAGAAGGAAACGATTGTAGCGAAAATTCTTCAATGCCGTTTCTTTTTTTAATTGACTAACAGTTTCTTTATCCATCGTCTGTTCTCCTCTTTATTTCAAACTAATGACTATCATTTCTTACGATACTTTGCGATATAACGACAGCATCTCGATCGCAACTTCCCGTAAGGTCATAGTGGTCATCAGGTGATCCTGAGCGTGTACCATGATAATTTCCATTTCAATTTTTTCTCCGCTGGCATATTGCTGCAGGAGTTCGGTTTGCGCTTTATGCGCTTTGACTAGTGAATCATTTGCTTCGTTCAAATGTACCTCTGCTTCTTCATAGTTTCCTTCACGCATACTTTTGAAGCCTTCATGTACAAGTGTTCGGGCATCCCCACTACTCAAAATAATTTCAAATGCTGCTTCTTGTAATTTTTCTGAGTCCATTATTTTCTCCTTCTACTCTCTTTTTTTAAATTGATCAATAAACGCTTTTATAAAGTTATCAAAAGTATCACTGAAGGCTAAGGCTTTCCTGAAGGTATCATCCTCCATAATCTCAACCAGCATTTGACTAACCTTGTCTATCTCAAACTTTCCAAATTTATCCGGTGATAATAAGAAAACTAACTGAATATTTTGATATTCCTTGTCCCAAGTAATCCCTTCAGGTGCTACCGCAACGGCCACATGCCCCTCTTTGGTCAAGGCTTCGATGGGATGCGGAACCGCCATAAATTCAGAAAATACGACGGAGCTGTAGGATTCACGCAGTTTTAATTGTTTTAAAAAGTTTTCTTGCAAGTCGGTTCCTTCAACAGCTTCAATTTTGCTGATTAATTCTCTTAAAACAGCATCTTTGGTTGAATGTTCTCCGACAAAATAGAATAAATCAGGTTTGAAACTTCGCTCAATTAATTCAACTTGTTCTTCAACCAATTCTTTTCGATCGCTTTCCTTTCGACCTGCAACGAAATGGCTACCCTTATTACTAGATATTTCATGATTGATTTTTTGAATGTCATCTTTTCCTAAGAAAACACTGACATTGACGATTGGTGCATTTAAGACAATATTTCCTAAATTAATCGAAGAAATGACTAAATCAATGTGACTTAAATCCTGTTCAGCGATTTCATAATAACTAATGACCTTTTCAATCAAAATTCTCGAACCAAATTCGCGTTCCAGCCGATTTTTGATCATTTGCGAGCTGCCTAACCCGGTGGCACAGATGACCAATACATGAGTCTTCTGTTCATTGAAGTAGCGTTCCACCGCCGCTGTGATGTGGATCGCAAGATAGGCCCACTCCCCTTCAGTCACTTGATATGATTTAAACACCGGCATTTTCGAAAAATAGTTGACCGTCAATTCAAACAAATCCGGGTATTGCGTCTTAATTTCCTCTAGCAGCGGATTTTCGATACTAGAGTTATTTTGCAGTCTAGTTAACAGCGGGATAAAATGGAGCATTAATCCATCAATCAAAATCGTATCGTGTTCTAAATCAAATGGTGTATCCTGATCAATGGCCTTCAATGTTTCAAGCAATTGTGCTCGGATTTGCTCTTCAGTTGCATCCGCTTTTTTAAAAATTGTTTTCGCCGTAATCTTGTTTTTTAAATGAAGAGCAATAAAATCCGCTTCTTCCGAAGAAAACGTAATCCCTACCGCATGCTCGATTCTGGCTAATATTTTCAAAGCGGTTTGATATTCAATCGAATCTTCATCAAAAGATATCGGCGCCTGAATATCCATAAAAAAGCCATTTTGGATTCGTTTGATCGCCAAACCAATATGAAGGACTAAATTATAAACGATGAAATCTGAAAGCTTTAACTGTGATTCTCGACATTCATCTAAAACAATAATGACAATTTCTTCAACACTGATCCCTTCCAATAAGTTCGCGTACATGGAAAAGGCAAATAAATTGTCATGCAACCGCTCCATAAAGAAATAGTTCATAATGAAGTGACGGATATTTTGCTCATTTCCGACAATGAAAATCCCTTTATTACTTTTGCTTTGAAGCTCGATTTGGTAAGGCGTGATTAGTTTTTTTATTTCTACTAAATCATTTGATATCGTTGAGCGAGATACAAACAGTTCATCGGCTATGGCATCAACATAGACAGCACTTTGTTCAAAAAACAAACGGTTCAAAATATAGTATTGTCGATCATTTGATTCTTGAATCGTTGTGATATCTTTAGAAGCCATTTGACTTTTGACCTCTTCAAGATAAAATTCGTCGAATCGCCTAGCATCCTCAATTTTCAACTGGTACCCGTTTCCTTGTTTTGCCTCAATTGTAGCAAGTGATTCTTGCTTTAATGCATCCTCAAGCAGATGAAGATATTTTCTAGCTGTTCGATTGGAAACATCAATTCCTGAAGCGATTTCTTGACTCGTCAAATACGTATGCTTATGGTCAAATAATAATTTTAGGATTTGTGTCTCGCGCTTGCTCAACATGGTTATCAGCCCTTACTAAATATTTTCAAGAATCACGTTAGACAATTTATCAATCCCCATTGGAATTGGTACATACGCTTGTGGCGGAATATTGACGATCGGTTTATTGTATTTCTTTGCACTTTTTTCTAAGCTGTCAAAATACATTTTGGTTTGCGGACTAACTAGATACAAATCGTATTCATCCTTAGCGATGGTATTTGCTCCTTGGGATTGCGAAGTCGCGTCGACTTGAATCTCATTTCCTTTTCCTTGCAGACTCTCGGTTGTTTTTTTTGCAATAACGGATGAAGACATTCCTCCGGCACAGATAATCAAAGCTTTTTTCATCGTTTTTTCCTCCCTATTTTTAATAGATTTCTTATCCCCATACATTCATCTACTCTTATTTTAACGTAGGCATGAATGACAGCGGATTCGTTTTTTTATCCTAAATCCTCGCCATTTGAAGCAATGACTTGTTTGAACCAATCAAATGAATCCTTCTTGCTGCGTTCTAACGTACCATTTCCTTCGTTATCTCGATCAACATAGATAAACCCATAACGTTTTTTCATTTCGCCAGTATTGGCAGAGACTAAATCAATACATCCCCACGGGGTATAACCCATTAACTCCACGCCATCTTCCACTACAGCCTTCTTCATTTCTTTGATATGATCACGGAAATAATCGATCCGATACGTATCATGGACACTGCCGTCGGCTTCTTTTTCGTCGATTGCGCCAAAGCCGTTTTCGACAATGAAGAGCGGCACACGATAATGATCCGTAAACCAATTCAGTGAATAACGCAGACCTTCTGGATCAATTTGCCAGCCCCAGGCGGTGACGTTGAGGTATTCATTTCTGACAAAATCTTCCTGTTCGTGATAGTCAAAGTACACATTGTCTTCTTTATGCGTGATCGCAAAGGACATGTAATAACTAAAGCCAATATAATCGACTGTTCCTTTTTTCAATTCGGCTAAATCTTCTGAGGTGATATCTAAATCATACCCTTTTCTAGCGAAGTATGTCAGCATATACCCCGGATAAGCTCCATGAACATGAACATCCGTAAAATAGTACCGTTTTTCCATCGCCTTTTGGGCCATCAATACATCCGCCGGCTTACACGTTGCCGGATAGATGGGACACATAGCGATCATACATCCAATTTCAAAATCTGGATTGATTGCTTTGCCGATTTGAACCGCCTTTGCACTGGCAACGAGTTCATAGTGAGCCGCTTGATACATGATTTGCTCGCGATCATCGCCTTCCTTATAGGAAATTCCTGAATTCGTAAACGGGAAAAATTGATCATTGTAATTGGCTTGGTTGTTAATTTCGTTAAAGGTCATCCAATACTTGACTTTGTCCTTATAGCGCTTGAAGCAAACTTCAGCAAACCTAACAAAGAAATCAATCACCTTACGATTGGCAAATCCACCATATTCAGTAACTAGATGATACGGCAGTTCAAAATGCGAAAGTGTCACCACAGGCTCAATCCCATACTTCAAACATTCATCAAAGAGATCATCATAAAATTTTAACCCAGCTTCATTTGGAACATCCTCATCCCCCTTTGGAAAGATCCTTGTCCAAGCAATCGAGGTTCGGAAACATTTAAAACCCATTTCAGCAAAAAGTGCGATATCTTCTTTATACCGATGATAAAAATCAATGCCCTCATGGTTTGGGTAATACTCTCCTTCAAGGACACCCTCCGTGATTCTACGTGGAATACCAGGACCACCGACAGTCATCACATCCGCTACGCTGATGCCCTTGCCGCCTTCTTGCCAAGCTCCCTCAAGCTGATGCGCTGCTACTGCACCTCCCCACAAAAAATCTTTTGAAAATCCTGTCATAAATCAACCATCCTTTCTCTTTCTAACCCCATCATAAAAGATAGCGTTTCCATTTAGAACACAGACAATTACCATATCGTTGTGGTAATTTCTTGGCAACGGCTTTTCTTCTATACATAGAATAGAAAAAACACCTAAAGCAGAAAATCTGCCTTAGATGTTTTTTGTCGGAATAGTTTACAGTCCTGAGTCAAATCAGCCGTTTCTATTTATATTTTCTCTTCAAGTAAATGTAGAAAGGAATACCTAATGCTGTAATGGCAATCCCAACCATCGCTAATTGGAATTGGTTGATCAACGTCATTACTAAGATAAATACCCCACCAATAATCGCAACAATCGGAATGATTGGGTAAAGCGGTACTTTGTAAGGACGAACCAAATCTGGTTCAGTTTTTCTCAATTTGATTACCGCGATAAAAACTAATGTGTAGAAGATCCAGATAACGAAGACTAACATGTCTGTTAGCATATCGAATCCGCCCACCATCATCATAGCAATAGCGATGACTAATTCTAGAATCCCAGCGATATAAGGTACGTGATTTTTGTTTAATTTCACTAATTTATCTGAGAAAGGTAATTGCTTTTCAAGACCCATCGTATAAGGAAGACGCATCCCTGTCATCGTATAACCATTGATTGTTCCATATACTGAGATTAAGATCCCGATCGTTACTAACTTACCGCCCATGCCGCCGAAGATTTTTCCAGCAACGTCCATCGCCGCATTTTCGTTCCCAGCTAACGCAGACATATCAATCGTACGCAAGAAAGCAAATTGTACCAATAAGTAAACAGCCATGATTCCTAAGATCCCGCCTGCAATTGCTCGAGGAAGATCACGTGCTGGTTTTTTCAATTCTCCTGCGATGTTTCCAACGTGAATCCAGCCATCATAAGCAAACATTGTCGCTAACAATCCAGCACCTAAAGCTGGAGCAAAACCGCCAACTGCTGGACCGGCTTGAACTGGGAATAAGCTGACAGACACATCGCCTTGACGTATCAAACCGAAAATGACAATCAATGCTAAAGGCACTAACTTACAAACTAACGTGATTGATTGGAACATTCCGCCAGCTTTTGAGCCTAAGAAGTTGATCAACATGATTGAAGCTGCTGCCACGATTGCGATCGGAATGATCGTTGAATCGCTCATACCAAATAGATTTTTGAACTGAGTGGCAAAAATAATTGCTAAAGCCGCTACATTAGCTGGGAAGTAGATGACTACCTGTGCCCATCCAAGTAAGAAACTCCAAAATTCTCCATACGCACGTTCGATGTAGCGAAGCATACCGCCTGTTTCCGGAATAGCTGCTGCTAATTCTGCACCCGTTAGTCCCGCACAGACACTGATCAGACCGCCTAGGAACCACGACAACATGTGCAGACTCGTTGATCCAGTTACTGCAGCAACACTGGCTGCTTTAAAGAATACCCCCGCCCCAATTACAGTACCCATTACTGTCGAAAGAGCTGGGAAGAACGTCATTGTTCGCTTTAGTTCACCAGATGGTTGTGAACCCACGAGTTCTTGTTGGTCGACTGCCATAATTTTTCCTCCTAATTTTTGAAGTGGCTTTTGCTCACTTCTTAACTTGATCTTTAAAACAAACAGCTGAAGTTATTCCATAAAAGAAAGAGAACAAAAAATTGCGATATAACAACTATTTAATAACTTCTCTTATTTGTCCGGACATTATTTTAACATGGAGAAAGAAAAAGGGAAACGTTATTTTAAACATTTCCTTTTTTCTTAGTTCCTCCTCATGTTCTGTTAAGAAACCTCTGCCGTTTTACGAGTTCACTTTATCAAAAGACACTTTTGTTTCGATGCCTTCTGCCTTAAATTTTTCTGATAATCTTTCTAACATTTCATCAGTCATTTTATCTAAATCAAAGCTTGGACTGAAGTCCCATTCTTTACGAGCATCACTGTCATCGATCGAATTTGGCCATGAATTAGCGATTCCTTGACGAACTGGATCAACGTCATACTTCAATTCAAAGTCTGGAATCCGACGGCGAATTGATGCGGCAATTTGTTCTGGTTCAAAGGACATTGCAGTGATATTGAATGAGTTGCGGTGTTCTAAACGATCAGCATCCGCGTTCATTAATTTCACGATTCCTTCAATCGCATCATCCATATACATCATGTCCATATAAGTTCCTTTATCGATAAATGATGTGTAAGATTTGTTTTTTAATGCTTCGTAATAGATATCTACTGCGTAATCTGTTGTACCACCGCCAGGCTCTACTTTATATGAGATTAATCCTGGGAAGCGGACTGAACGGCTGTCTACATCGTATTTATCATGGTAGTAGTTTTCTAATAATTCGCCTGCTACTTTGGTCACTCCATACATGGTAGTAGGATGCATCACTGTATCTTGCGGTGTATTGTCTGGTTCGCAATCTGGTCCATAAGCTGCAATTGAAGATGGCGCAAAGAATTTCGTTTTTGGTCCGATTTCACGAGCTACTTCTAGGGCATTCATCAATCCAGTCATATTCAAGTTCCAAGCAAAAGCTGGACGTTTTTCAGCTGTAGCAGAAAGTAACGCCGCTAAGTGAATAATAGTATCTACTTCATAGCGTTTCGCAATATCCAAAAAGCTTTCGTAATCGGTTACATCTAGTTCTTCAAACTGTCCATTTTCAACAACAGGACTGCCTTCAACTGTACGAATATCTGTTGAGATAACATTTTTTACACCTAAATCATTGCGGAGTCTTTCTGTTAATTCTGAACCAATTTGTCCTAATGCGCCTGTGATTAATACTTTTTTCATGGATGTGACTTCCTCTCTATTTATGGTAAATTTGATTTTTTTATTGAACGGTTTCTTTGATAATGCCTAGTTCTTTCCCAACTTTTTCGTAAACCTTGATCGCGTCATCTAGCATTTCTTTTGTATGACCTGCGTTTGGCATGTTCCGTACACGACCTGTTCCTAATGGTACTGTTGGATATACGATTGGTTTTACATATACGCCGTTTTCCAATAATTTCTTAGAAAATTCTTGTGCTAATTTTTCATCGCCAACAATAACTGGGGTGATCGGTGTTTCTGATTTACCAATGTCATAGCCGATGCGTTTTAATTCTGCTTTGAAGTAATTGGCATTATCCCAAAGTGTATCCACATATTCCGGATGCTCTTCAATCAAGTCGATTGCTTTAATACAAGCACCCGCAGCCCCAGGTGTTAATGAGGTTGAGAATAAGAATGGGCGTGCTTGTGATTTCAACCAAGTAATCAATTGCTTCGTTCCAGCGACATAACCACCGACAACACCGATTCCTTTAGATAAAGTTCCCATTTGGAAATCAATATGATCTTGCATTTCAAAATGTTTCACTGTTCCATGTCCATGACCCATCACGCCTGTTCCGTGAGCATCATCGACATAAGTAATGACATTGTATTTTTCACAAATTTCAACGATTTCAGGAATCTTAGCCACATCGCCATCCATTGAGAAAACACCATCAGTAATATACATCACCTTGTTGTATTCGCCGCTTTCAGTTGCTGCTTTAGCTTTCGCCTCTAAATCTTCCATATCTTGGTGGTTCACACGGATGATTTTCGCACCAGATAAGCGACAGCCGTCAATGATTGATGCATGATTCAATTCATCTGATAAAATAGCGTCGCCTTTTTTCATGACTGCTGAAATAGCTCCCATGTTACAGTTGAAGCCTGATTGGAATGCAATTGCCGCTTCAGTTCCTTTGAACTCAGCAATTTTTTCTTCTAATTTTTGGTGAATGTCTAAAGTTCCGTTGATCGTACGAACCGCGCCAGCGCCGGCACCATAGTGCTTAGTTGCCTCTACATCTGCTTCGATCAATTCAGGACGAGTAGCAAATCCTAGATAGTTGTTAGATGCCAAGTTGATCATCTTTTTATCGTTGACTGTAATGATCGGACCATTGCTTCCTTCCAAAACATCGATCGTGTTGAACAATCCTTTTTCTTTTAGATCTTCCAAATTCGTTTCAAGAAATTGGTCAAGAACTTTTGAACTCATAACGATTCTCCTCCATACTGATTATTGCGCATAAAAGTTGTTATTTTTTCTGACATTGAAAAGAAACAGCTCGTTTATTTGTTTGCGCTTTCGTAACTTACACACTCAGTTTATAAGCGATTGATACCGTTTACAACTTTAACACTCGACAATTTCTTGAATTATAATGAAAGTTAGAACTCTTCTAATTAATTTTATTTAATGATTGGAAATTTAGGTTTTTGAGTAAGAATCGAAAGAAATTTACCATACTGAAATTACCAATACATAACGTTTCTTTATTCACAATAAAACAAAATTTAGCAAAAAATATTTTCCGCATTCTAAAAAAAGGCTAATATAAGAATGATACTTTTATTGTCAGACATGTTCTTTTTGTCACAATGAAAATTTGATTTTTTAATTAAAAACAGAATCAGAATGTTTGCAACACCAAAAACTGGTTCTAATCATTTACAAATAAAACGGAGATTCATTTTCATATAAAACTGAGATTTTGTATTTTAAGACCAACTTAGCGCCAAAAAGGAAGAAAATAAAAAAGAAAAGTTCCTCCTTTCATAGAAAAAAATTACTTGAATCAAAAGACTGCCTCTTTATTTAGATTAGGTCGCTGAAATCTCCGTTTGTTAAACAGCAAAGTTATTTTGACAATTATAAGTTCCGGTATTTAAGCAGTATGGGTTTAAGCCTTTCATATTGAATAAGTCTTTATGATCACGATGCTGCCAGCAATCGAACTACTTGAGAAAGTTAAATGCTTGATATCTGTTGAATATAATCAAAAATCGGCTGTTTATTTCCCGCAGACTACAGGAAATAAACAGCCGAATCACTCATAATTCTATTCATTTTTTAGATATCGCATTTATTGATTCTAAGCTCTTCTTCTTTTAATTGCGCCAACACAAGCAATCGTCAGAAGCAACAACCCGAACACTGTAAGAATTGTTGTATTATTCTTTTGCTCACCAGTACGTGGCAGAACCTTGCTAGTAGCCGTAGTGCTTCCGCCTGCATTTGGAAGTATTTTTGTGGAACGGTAGGTCGTTATACTAGCATTTGAGTTGTTTGTATTTTCTCCGCCATTTCCTGTTGTATCACTTTCAACGTTTGCTGCAGGTTTATTCTCTTTAAGGTAGACATACGTGATGGTTTGCTCTGTTTCTTGATAGTTTCCTTTAGCATTTTTTGGCGTTTCCTTCACTGTCCAACCATCGATAGCTTGGGCTTGCGTTTCATATTTGTCTCCGATGATGCCAATTTTTTGCTCGGCAGGTGCTAATTCATTGCCCTGTTCATCGACATAAAGAATCCGGATCGTAGCTTTATTACTGTAAATATAAGTAACAATTTGCAGCTCTGATGTATATATTCCAGTCGAATTACCTAGTGTCTCTTTAAACTTGTAGCCTTTGAACTCTTTTTTCGCACTTTCATACCCATCACCAACATCGCCGCTCATCAAAACAGGGTTTGCTAATACTTTACCAGAATCGCTAATGTGATTAACAATTACCTTCCCAGTCAACTTGCGATAGATCACCGTAATTTCTTGATCCTCTGCTGTGTAAACGCCTGAGGTAAATCCTTTAATTTCCTTAAATTCATAGTTTTCAAAGGTTTTATTCAGCTGCTCCAACGGAATCGATGTCCCGATTGGTTGTGAATCAGTAAAATCTTCTGCTAGTTTTTCGCCCTTTTCATCTTGATACTTAATTGTAAGGTTACCTAATTTCTCAGGTTCTTTATCTTTCGTGTAGATATACGTAACTCTAGTAATACCATCGACATATTTTCCAGTGACATTTCCCTGAACTTCTTTAAATGTATAGCCATCAATGCTCTTTTGTGTTGTTTCATAGTCTTCATCGATTTCACCGATCGTAACTTCACTATTTAAAAGCGGATGACCAGTCTCGTCTTGATAATCGACAATGAGTACCCCTTTTTCAGTACCTGAACCCTTCTTCGCATAAATCAAAGTAACTTCTTGATCATGAGCTGTAAACTTCCCGCTTACATTTCCTTCGATGCCTTTTAAAACATAGTCATCAAAAGGCTTCACCTCTGCCGTATAGATATCATCAATATCACCGGTTAATTCAACATCTGGACTTAATGAATTTTGCTCTTCATCTTGATAATGAACGATCACCTTGCCTTGTTCAGCAGGTATTTTCGTGTACACATAAACAACTTTTGTAATTCCTAGTACATATTTTCCAGAAGGAGTTCCAACGACTTCTTTAAACACGTAGCCATCGATGACTTTTTGAGTCGTAGTATATTCACTACCTACCTCACCAGTCATAACTTCGTCGCCGATCAATGGTTTACCAGATTCATCTTGATATTGTGCAAGAACGATGCCCTGTTCTTTCACGGCCTTTGTATAAATCAATGTGATTTCTTTTGCTTCTTCACTAAAGAAGCCGGTAATTGAATCTCCTTCTTTGACCCCTGAGAAAACATAATTATCAATCTGCTTGATGTTTGCATGATACTCTGCACCTAGTGCGCCAGTTAATATTTCGTCTGGACTAATTTGTACCAGCTTTTTATTTTCATCATAGGTCATGTAATGGACCGTCACCGGTTCTGATTTTTTCCAAACAGCGTATAACGTCTCGTTGCCCTTCGGTATTGTGATTGTTTGACCAGCGGCTAAATTTTCATCCGGATCTTTCGCATCCTTTTCTTTCGACCAGCCAGCAAATTGATACCCGTCGCGTGTTGCTTTTAAATCCGTACCCGCTGGAATCGTCTGATTCAAATCCTTATAGCCAACTTGGTAATAGGTTTCAGGTTGCGTTCCTTCATAATAGATCGTGCCTTCATATTTCGACAGTGCCGTGCCTAGATCAAAAATCCCACCATTGCTGTCATACTTAATCCAATCAATTTCCACCGAACCAATGTCTGCTTTCGCTGTTCGTGGCAACCCTCGCTGATCTTCGTTCACTTCACGTAAGTTCTCAACTTGATCATCCGCCAGCTTCTCTGGCGCGATTGGTACTGTTGGCACAATTATCGCATCACCTGACGTTCCTGCAGTGATTTTATTGTAATTATCAACTAAACCAACCGGAGCGGTCCCAAAAACATTCTCCATGGTCACGGATGTAACTGTCCCATTATCGTATCCAAGATTGGATTCAATATTTCCAGCTCCAGTAACATTGGAATCTGCAATATTATTCTTGCTGGCTGTTCGAGATTTGTTTCCAGCAAATAGGTTATTCGCATAACGACCTGCAGATAAATTGGTAACATACCCAGAACTACCAATGGCTCCACCATCATAGACAGCTTCATTCTCAACAAATGAATTATTGATGTAATCAACGACGGCTCTTCTGCCTTCCATTATCCCGCCATTGGCATAAATTTGAATCGCTCCACCATTATTTGCAGAGACATCTTGTCCTAATGCCTTGTTTTGATAAAACGTGTTATTTCTAAATGTCGCTGCACTCGAAATATTTGCGTTGGTCTGAATTAAGATCGCTCCGCCATCATCCCCAGCAATATTTCTAACAAAAGAATTTCCGTCAAACTGAATATCTGTTCCATCAACTGTATTAAAGAAGGCGATCGCTCCGCCATCAGCTAGTTTCTTCGATCCACCACCAGAGACATCTTCAACCGATTTATTTCCTTCAAAATAGTTGTTCTTAAAAGTAAATTTTGCTGAAGCACTCGGTTGGAAGAAATAAATCGCTCCGCCTTCACCACCGACGTTTCCTGTTCCTACTTGCTTTGTTTCATTCGCAATAAATTTGGAATTGTAGGCTTTAAAGTTTGCCGAGTACCCTTTACTCGCGATTGCACCGCCTGAATATCCTGATGCATTGTTTACATTATTTGAGAACGTGCTATTTTTCAGTGTTGTATTCCCACTAGTATAGAAGGCGCCTCCATCATCATATCCGTGAAAATTATTGACGATTGTGTTCTCGAGAATAAATTCTCCTTTATACCCAGAAACTGCTAAAGCTCGCGTATTATTCCCTAAACCTTCAAGCGTAAAATTCTTAAGAGTCAAACTTGAGGCTGCCGTTCCAGTACCGCCCCCATAAGAAAACAGTTGTTTACTTGTAGTAGATTGAAGTGTGATACCAGCGCCATCAACCTCAACTTGATACGGTGATTCTACCAGAGCGATTGTAGCCCCAATATCTGTCGGAAAGCTTCCGCCAAGTGTAACTTTTCGATTTTCTGGCGCATTTTTTACTGCATCCTGAAGATCAGCTACAGTATTAACCGTTACTTCATCAGCTGATACTGTTTGTCCCGCTGCTCCTAATAAGAAAATACTTAAAACAAAACCAAATAAAACAATCCATTTATCCTTTTTCATTTTTATCTTCCTCTCTATCCAAATTATTAACTATATTTTTTTGTAAAATGTTTTATTTACACATACGCAAACGTCCAATTTATACATTTTTACTATACTTATAAAACCAAACACAAAGGCGACATTTTTTTCTATTTAAGTATCGTAAACTGTCATCGTTGTCCCCTTACAAGCAACTGTCGAATAGCCTTCAATAAAAACATTCGTTATTTTAAAATCATGCTCTTTTCATTATCTAAAAAACACATACTATGAATATAGTTTTGTTAGATTAATTTTCACTTATTATTCGTTAAGTGGTCAGTCCAATAGATTTATAATTATCTTTTATCTTCAAAAATTAAATAATATTTGAATTATTTGTAATCATTGTAATTTATAAAAGAAAAAACATCAACTGTTTTTTAATTAAAATATAGGATAAACTTTCAAAAAAATATCTTCTATAATTTATTTCGTATTACCAAAGCTTCAGTAAAGTTATGCAGCGATTCTTTTATGAGTGTTTCAATCTTTTTTGACAAGAAAATAAAGATAAAGTCTCGTTTTAAGTAATTTATCAAAATTATTTCGGAAATTAAGCAAATTAAAAAGCAAGAATCAACAACAACTACATAATTGCTGATTCTTGCTTTTCTTATATTTCTAAGATTTGTTCTCTTACTTTTTATGGCAGGTCATTTCCTGCTGCAAAGTACACATCATACCATTCTTGTTTCGTTAAGGTCACGTCTCCACCTGCTGCGCTTTCTTTAATGCGGGCTGGATTCATGGTACCTAAGATCACTTGCATATTTGCTGGATGGCGCAAAATCCAAGCGGTTGCGATCGCATTTTTATTCGTATCATATTTTTTCGCTAATTTGTCTAATAGCTCATTCAACTCTGGGAACTTGTCATTATCAACAAAAACTCCTTCAAAGAATCCATACTGGAATGGAGACCAGGCTTGAATTGTTACACCTTTACGACGAGAAAATTCTAATATGCCACCATCATGATCAAATGAGCGAGTATCTGTCATATTCGTGTGCATTCCATAATCAATCATTCCCGTGTGCATAATCGAAAATTGCAATTGATTCATCAATAATTTTTGATCTACCTGTGATTGCAATAATTGGAACTGTTCAGGATTGAAATTTGATACCCCAAAGTGACGAACCTTTCCACTTGCCTGTAAGATATCAAACGCTTCTGCGATTTCTTCTGGCTCCATCAATGGATCGGGACGATGCAATAGATAACTATCTAAATAGTCGATCTCCATCCGTTTCAAGATGCCATCAACTGAATCCAATAAATGCTGCTTAGAAAAATCATAGCGTTTTTCATCACCAGTGACGATTCCGCCCTTTGATTGAATAAAAAATTGATCACGAGAAATGCCCGCTTCTTTCATAGCAGCAGCAAAAACCAATTCTGATTTACCATCTCCGTACATATCTGCTGAATCAATAAAATTGATGTCACTTTCTAAAGCAGCCTCTAAAGCTGCGGCTGCTTTTGTTGGCGTTAACGCTGCCATTCGCATAATGCCTAAAGCAATTGCGGAGGTTTCCCAATAGCTGTTGCCAATTTTTCGTTGTAACATGATGTCCATCCTCTCTGGAAAAGCATTTTTTCTTACCTATAGAAGTATAGACTATTTTTCCCATAAAAAAAATCCCTAACCCCTAGTCAAAAAAGTTTGTGCTTGACCCATTAACCCTTTCTTCGTATGCTTATTTTCAAAGGAGTGGCCTATTATGTACTCAATGTTGAAAAAAATTATCACTGAAAAAGACATCCGTCGCCAGATTCTACTCTTGGAACAGCTGCTTAATCATTCCCAATTGACATCTAAAGAACTGGCGGAGAAAATTGACACCACTGAGCGAACCATTTTTTCTGATCTGCAGCTGATTCGTAGTTATCTGCCAGAACATTGGGTATTAGCTTCCGATAAAAGTGGCATTCGTTTGAGCTCACAAAAAAATTCATTAACTAATGATATCTGGGAGTCCTTTTTGCCCCATTCGGTCAGTTTGCAGCTGATCAAAAAATTATTTTTTACAAAGGAATTGAACATTCCGCGTTTTCTTGATGAAACGGGTGTCTCCTATGAAACACTCAAACGTCATCGAACAAAAATCAATCATCACCTTCAGTCTTTTAATATCAAGATTCATTTAACTTCCAAACGAGCCTACTTGAATGGCGAAGAAAGTGCCATCCGAATTTTTTATCATCGTCTGCTGCTGCCCTTTACTCATAACAACTATTTTTTTAAAGATTATGCGATTCATGAGGAGCATTATTTACGTTTCTTAACAAAAGAATTAACCGAAGAGCTAGTTGTAGATACAGAACAAATTTTTGGAATTTGTTGGTTCTTTATTAACAGTATCCGGATCAAAGCAGGTTGTTCAATCAATGATTTCAACTTTGATGCAAATGATTCACTATTTATTCTTTATGCACCCTCTCTTCAAGATTTATACAAAAAAGAGGGGGTCTATCTGAAAGATAAGGAAATCTTTTTTGCTTTCTTCTGCTTTTTAGAAAGCTGGAATTATGATAATCATCTAGGCAAAAATGTTTTAAACGCCCTTACCGAAGACTATCCCTTACTACGAGAGAAAGCTCAACAAATCGTTCAGGAAATCGCAGACAGACTAAATTTACAAGAGTTACTTCAGACAAATCTACAAACAAATTTATTGTTGCTACTATTAAAGTATGCTGAATCACCCGCACTTTCGGAGCAATTTCAATTAGAGTATCAGGAGCTGCTTCTCCAAAGACATGAGGAATACGCCTTTCTAAATGAAAAAAGTATGGCACTTTTTAATAGTCTGCCGCAGTTTTCTACGATTGAAGATACGAGCTATTTTGTTAATCTCTTTTCCTTGCTAAGTCAGCAGGCAATTTTCACGGTTCGACCTCATACGAAAACAGTCTTCTTTATTTTTCAAAGCGAGCCAGCCTGGAAAATTTTTTTACAACAAGAATTAGCAGACCTTTTAGGTAAACGGATCAACTTAGTTCCGCTTGAGGTTTCTCAGTTACAAGAAGAAATTATTCAAACCGGAGACGTGATACTTTCTAATGTTCCGCTGAATTCAACGCCCCTACCGGTAATCTACTTATCTACGATTCCAACAAAAAATGAGCTCAGCCAATTGACTGAACTCACTTCCCATTCCTATCTTTAGTCAAAACGGTTAGTCATTTTGGTAGCGACTGACCGCTTTTTCTTTTCTTCGGAAAATCCCTTTGCTAATCCGCTTCTCGATTTCGACCACCAAAAACAGTAGCAGAGCATTTCCTAAAATGACTAATTGCTGTGCCAAATTAAGCGCTGTAGTCCCAATCAGTTGCTGTCCTAATGGTAGGAAAATCACTCCTAATTGAAGAACTAAAAGGATTCCTAATGAGATAAATAAGAATTTATTTTCAAAGAAACGACGATTGATTGCCGGATCAAACATCTCTCGACAATTGATCATGTAAACCGCTTGCCCTAGAACAATACTCTGTAAAAGAATCGTTTGTTGTAAAGCCGCCCCCTCAAAGCGCATGGACAAAAAGTACGCTGGAATCATGATCAGCAGGGAAACATACAGGATTCTAAAAAAGCTGTAGCCTGATAAAATTCCCTTCTTTGTCTCTCTAGGCGGACGATTCATCGTGTCGCCGCTCGCTTTTTCAAAGCCCAAAGCATATGATAGTGTGATCGTAGTCACCATATTGACCCACAAAATTTGGGTTGGGGTCAATGGCAATGGTTGATTCATCAATAAAGCTAAAATGACTATCAGCCCTTGTGCTAACGCTGTTGGTAAAAAGAAGTTAATCGTTTTTTGCAGATTATCAAAAATCCTTCGTCCCTCTTTAACAGCCTTCACGATCGTGTAAAAATTATCATCCGCTAATACCATATCCGCTGCCTGTTTACTAACTTCACTGCCTTTGATTCCCATCGCAATGCCAATATCCGCCTGTTTCAATGCCGGCGCATCATTCACGCCATCGCCAGTCATCCCTACGACTTCCTCTTTTTTCTGTAAAGCCGTTACGATTCTAAGCTTATGATCTGGTGTCGTTCGAGCAAAGACATCGACTTTTCCAACTGCCTCCGCTAAATCCTCGTCTGTCATGCTGTCAATATCTGTCCCCTCTAAAATTTTAGAGGTGTGCTTCAAACCGACCTGTTCACTAATTGCTTGCGCCGTTGCTTTATGATCACCAGTAATCATCTTGACTGAGATACCTGCCTGCTGCGCCTGTTCAACTGCACGAACGGCACTTTCTTTTGGCGGATCAATAATTCCTGCCAGACCAACAAACGTTAAACCTGATAATGACTCGTGGGTTAACTCCTCTGAAGATACTTTTTTATAACCAAAGCCTAATACACGTTGACCTTTACGAGCTAATTCTAACCCACGTTTCTCCCAATTCGTCTTCTCCTCATTTGTTAAATCAGCTTTTTCCAATAATACTTCAGGTGCTCCCTTAACAAAGATAAGTTGATTTTCTCCATCATTATGCATTGTTGCCATATACTTGTAACTGGAACTGAAGGGAATTTTCGCTGCAACAGGTTTTAATTGCTGTTCTTCTTCCGCTATATATTTCAATAATGCAAGTTCTGTGGGATTGCCATGGATGTCTTCAATTTTTTGATGATCTTTGGTCTTTAAGTCCTGACAATTATTCATGATTTCTTTGACCCGCGGCAGATCTTCTGTTACGACTTCCTGTACAGTCATTTCATTTTTTGTAAGCGTGCCGGTTTTATCCGAGCAGATCACCGTCATTGACCCTAACGTCTCTACCGCAGGCATGGCTTTAATAATCGCGTTCTCATCAGCCATTTCTTTGACCCCCATTGAAAGGATCATCGTTAAAACTGCCGGCAGACCTTCTGGAATCATCGCAACGATCAATGCGATGCTCGCAGAAAACAGCAAGCTCCAATCCATTCCATATCTAAAACTTGTAAAGAATAAGAGGAAAACGATCAATGCCAAAATCCCTCTAAAAATTTGTTTATTCAATTGATGCATCTTTTTAACTAACGGTGTCGTTTGTGCTTGGATCGATTGCAGCGCGTGATTAATTTTTCCAATTTCTGTTGCATCTCCAGTCTCAACTACTACTCCGAAAGCTGAACCCGTCTGTACGAGTGTTCCTGAGAAAGCCATATTTAGTTGATCGCCAGCTAAGGCATTTTGCGAAATCACCGCCACTGTCTTTTCAACTGCCTCAGATTCACCTGTTAAGATTGATTCTTCAACTGTTAAATCATGAACTTCGATCAAACGCAAATCCGCTGGAATAACATCCCCTGCTTTTAGGATCACTACATCCCCTTTAACCAAGTTTTCTGAATCCAATTTTAACGGCTGACCCTCATTTAGAACAGTCGCTTCTTGTCCCATCATTTGCTTCAAGCCATCTAACGATTCTTCTGCCTTACGTTCTTGCCAATAACCGACAAAACCGTTGATAATCACAACTAGAAAAATAATTCCACCTTCAGCCAACTCACCTGTCGCAAACTTCAACAAAGCAGCCGCGATTAATACGATCATCAATAAATCAGTAAAATGCTTTGCGATTTTCCGCCATAATTTTACTTGTTCTTTTTCTTCCATTTTGTTCGGACCATTATTTTTCAAACGGGCCTCACGTTCTTCTTTAGATAACCCTGTAGTTTGTGAATCCACCTTAGTTAAAACCTCTTCAATTGATTGCTTATACCATTTCATATATGTATTCCTCCATATCATTCATTCGATACCTTAAGTATACCTATAAATAACAATTATTAAGGTCGGTAATTTCATGGAAGTCTGAAATAATTGTGTTGAAAAATGCCCCGCGAGTTCGTAAAGCCTGACATGGATATGCCTGCTGCAAAACGATTTATTTATATGGAAATTTTGTACTTTCCCAATAATTAAAAAAATCACACTTCCAAACAAGAAAGTGTGATTCTGAGAATAGATTAGTGTAAAAAGTTTTGCAGATCGTCGCCGTATTTGTCGATCTTCTTCGTTGTCAAAATTGTTCCTGCTACTAAAACGCCGCCTACAATAAGTGTACTAGCAACCATAAACTTAAATAGTGATTTCATACGATTTCCCTCCTAAGTGTTTTGATTATTGTTGAAAAACACAGTAACTAAAATTAGATTAAATGTCTCGATCATTGTATATATTTACCATAGCACAAGTAATTCTATGTATCTCCTAATATGCTCATTCTTTCTCTCAAAAATTTACACTAGAAAGGATTCTAAGCGACCGGATCACGAGAAAAAAATAGTCAAGCTTTATCTATTAAGAAAACGGCTAAACTCAGTGTCCTTTTTAGAGCGTTCTAGCTTTTGATTAAACTCGATGATTCGGTCTCTCAGCCCCATCATTTCATCATCTAATAGATGCGCTTTATCTGAACAGACGCGCAACTCATTTATTAACGCCGGATCTTTATTATCACTTTTATATTTTAATTCGTGCTCAAGGCTGGCCCAAAAATCCATCGCTGCTGTACGAAGCTGAACTTCCACAACAACATTTTTCTTCATATTAGATAGAAAAACGGGTAATTGAACAATCAGATGCAGGCTGCGATAGCCATTTGCCTTAGGACATTCGATAAAATCTTTTTCATTTAATAAAATCACATCATCTTGACCAAGGAACATTTCTCTGATTCGGTATACATCATCGATATAAGAGCAGATCACCCGAACACCGGCACCATCAAATATATTCGACAGAATTTCATCCAATTTTATAGGGATTCCTTTTCTATCACACTTTTCATAAATCGAGGTACTTGTCTTTACTCTTGAGCTAACTCCTTGAATAGATGAGCGTTCATTTTTCATTAATAATTCAGAAAAAAGAATTTGAAATTTTGTTTCGCATTCCTTCATGGCACATTCATAAAAAAACTGCGCTTGTTGGATTTCTTTTTGTTGAAATGAATGAATTTCGTTCATTTTTCCCCACCACTCATAAAATTTATAGTACAGGCATTGCTAGTTTCGTTCACAGTCTAAAAAATAAACGAACAGAGGAAAGAATAATTAGTAATAGAGAGAACAGTACAAATAATAACGAGATCATCAGCTGTTCTGTTGCAGAAAAAGTTTTTTTCCACCATTTTAGAATGATCTTAAAAAAACATAAGACACTAGCTAACAAAATAGCACTTATTGCAAGCATGCTCTTTCCCCTTTTCTTGATTTATTCCGCTCATTCAACGATTTATTGAAAGTCCTCTGTTCATAAAAAATTTCTATCGACTATTAATCCTTAAGAAGCCATCTCCGCCAATTCAATCACCAATTTAACAGCCTTCTCCATTTCTGCAACAGCTATATATTCTTCAGTCGTGTGAATTTTTTCATAGCCAATAGACAAATTAACAACTTCTTTTCCTTTTTCATTAAAAATATTAGCATCGCTTCCGCCGCCGCTAATCTCCTTTATCAAGGAAAGATCCTGTTTATGCATTGCCTTATCTAACCTTTTCATTATCACTGCTTCATCAGGAATATTGTACCCAGTGGCCATTTTTTCTACCGTCATCTCAAAGGAGCCGCCATATTTTTGCACTGCTGCACTAAAGGCCTCTTCTATTTCCTTGAGTAATTGTTCTGCTACTTCTGGCAATACTGAACGTACTTCTCCTTTTAGCACCAACGAATCCATAACAATATTTGTCGCGTTCCCTCCATTAATTGTTCCGATATTCGCGGTTGTCATCTCATCAATACGACCTATCTCAATTTTTTGTAAGGCTTCTGATAAAATTGAAACAGCAGATATTCCCTTTTCTGGTTCTATACCTGAATGCGCTGATTGTCCTTTTACTTGAATCTCATACATAAATAATGTCGGACTGGCTATAGTCACACGACCTACCTCTCCGCCGCTGTCTAAAACATATCCACTTTTGGCGTTGATCAGCTGCATATCTAAGGCTGATGCACCAATTAATCCAATTTCTTCTCCTGGAGAAAAAACAAACTCTAAATCTCCTGTTGTGATGCCTAGTTCTTGAATTGTTTCAATCGCTTCGATGATAATCGCGATTCCCGCTTTATCATCTGCACCTAGTATCGTTTCTCCTTTAGAGGATAAAATCCCTGATTCTTCAATCACTTCAATACCTTTTCCCGGAGAAACTGTATCAGTGTGGCAGGAAAAGAAAAGAGGCAATTTATTGCGGTCTTTTCCATGAAGCCTAACAATTAAATTGTTTGAACCCAATCCGGTATCTTCCTTACTGTTATCTTCCACGATCTCCAAGCCAAGCTTCATAAATTTATTTTTTAAATATTCATGTATTTTTCCTTCATTTCCCGATTCAGAATCAATCTGAACCAACTCAATAAATGTTTTAACCAATCGTTTTGTATCCATAATTTTTCCTCCTTCTTATTTTTGATACTCTTGAAATGACAACTTAACCATTCAATTCCAAGTATTCAATAATATCAGCCATATCTCCAACGGGCACAATTTTCATCTCAGTCTGAATATCCTCTGCCACTTTTCTAGCTTCAAAATAGTTTGTTGAAAAAGTTCCTTCTTCATTTCCCAGATAAGGGACAAAGAAAATATCCGCTTGCGAGTTATGTGCGGCGTAGACTTTTTGCGGAATTCCGCCAACAAGTCCGACACTACCATTCGTTTCTATCGTTCCTGTACCAGCAACCGTTCTTCCATTTAGCAGATCCTGACCTGTAATTTGCTGATAAACACTTAAGGTTAACATCGCCCCAGCTGAAGGTCCGCCGAATCCTTTAGAATTTATGCTAATTGATTCGTTGGCAGTCACTGCCAGTACACCGTTTAATAAATAGCCGCTTCTTGTAATTCTCGGGATAGATAGTTCCTGTTTATTACCTTCCCTCGCAACAACAAGCTCGGTTCGTGCTGCCCTTAATTTTTGTGGGAGTAAGGCTAGAGCGCTAGGTGTGACTGCTTCACCATTTATTGAAAGAATGACATCGTTTATTCTCAGTGAATTCAAGTTTTGCACATCTCGATTAATATTCATCACTCGTATTCCAACAAAATCAAGCTCCTTCTCCTTTTCAGCAAGTCTATGAGCCTCCATCACTGCTGTTTGTTTAGAATTTTCCATGAAAGCCCGCTGAACATCTCTGCTATCCTGTTTTACCGTTTCGTAGTTCTGGCTTTCTTTTGTTAGATTTTGATAAGGATGGATCAAGGCCCTGATTAGCTTAAATACCGTACCTTGTTCACGTTTGACTGTTGTCACCAAAATTTCTGAATCACTTTTTGAGGTGTGGTCTGCTACCGACACCATTTCCATTGCATCTGCTACTGGACCCGGCTTAGTTATATATAAATCAGGAATTCTGTAAAAAAAAGCAAAATATACAACTACAACACTTAACAAAGCAATCACAAAATATTTACTAAATTTCTTCATAATCAACCTCTTTTATCAATGAACACTTATCCCAGCATCAACCCAACAATCAACCCTCCGGTAATGACAGAAGTTATCGTTATTGTAGAAAATCCTGCCGTTACCATGATCGGTAGAATATTTTGCTCAATTACAGCGATTTCTTCTTCTGTTTCCCCTACAGCTGCAGCTGCTTCTTTGGTTAAGACCATTGTTCCTGGAAATCCAAACAAGGTTGTCATACCTACAGCAATCGACAATGAACCAGAGTAACCGACCTTTTTACCGATAAGGAATGACGCTATAAAGATTATCCCCAAACCTGCTGCTAAGTAGAAAGCAATTGGACCAATCAAATGCAATAGATCTGCCGGAACAATATCTGCTAATGGACCAAACGCAATAACCATGATGGAAATCATTAGCAAACCAAAAGAGTCGGTAGATGATAATGCATTAGGCTTCAGAATTCTGAAGTGTCGCAAAATGATTCCCAATAGTAAGGCAATCACAAAAGCATTTACTGTCCCATTAGTTAATTGACTTAAAAATCGAGAAACATACATTGTCAGTCCCAGCAAAAATAACGTGCCATAAGGTGTCCGTAAAAAATCTGGTAAAATACTTTCTTTAGCCTCCGTAGTATTTTCAGCTACTTCCTGTTCAAAAAAAGTCAGCTTACCATCACGATATTGCTTCTTCACGCGAAGCGCTTCTTTTTTCAAAATATTCGCCGTAAATAAGAAACCAACCAAATTTTTTAAGTTTAGTATCAAGAGCGGAAAAACTGCTAATAAGTAACTAGATAAAATCCCTAGATCGCCGCCAGCATTCTGAATCTCATTTACTTTTTCCTGCACCATTAAAATCGATAGTGTCCCTCCGGTTATTGATGCGGTGCCAGCTACGGCAATATTTCTGTCAAAGATCAATTCACCGATAAAGATTAGAATCACCGTCATTAAAACAACTGTTAACGATCCTACAACAAAGGTCTTCCACTGCAACTTCAAATCTTTAAAGCTCATCATTGTTCCTAAATGAACGATAATTACCCCAATAACAGCATTTCCTAAGCCTAACAATCCTGAGTCCTGAATCAGATCATGAGGTAATAAATCTGTTGCAAACCCCACCAAAAAGATCAAAGAAGCTACTAACATCATCGAAATCAAAGCCTTGCTTTTGTTTGATACAAACTCCCCAATCGTCCAAATAAACATTACAATAGTAAAAGCTAATATAGGTTCCATTATTTTTCCTCCTTATTATTGAATCGGATGATACGTGAATCCCAAGCCATGAACTTCTGCCACATTATAAGTGATCATAAAGCTTTTAGGATCAATCTCATCTACGATTTTTCTAACCAACGGATACTCCTGCCCAGTCACCACTACCATGATCATTTCTCTATCACAATCATTTTTTCCGCCTCTAGCGTCGAATACTGTCATACCTCTATCCAATTCATTTGTTAATTGATCGCGTATTTCTTTTGTATAGTCTTGACTTATGATCATAATCGCCTTTCTTCTCTTCAAACCATTTTCAATATAATTCATAACGATTGAAGTAATCCCAATAGATAAAATAGCGAACAAAAACTCTTCGAAACCAAAAACATAAAGACTCATAAATACGATCACCATATCAGTAAACAATAGTCCTAGTGATGGATTCATACCAAAATATTTTTCAAAAATCAGCGGTGGAATTGTTGTTCCTCCACTAGATGCTTGGATCTTATATAAAATAGCTACTCCGACTGCAAAAACAATACTTCCAAAAATAACTGATAGTAAACGATCTTCAGTTAGCATACCGATCGGTACTATACGTAATGCTAAAGGAAACAACAAGCTCCCAATTAACGTATTGAAGAAAATCTTTTTTCCTAAAAATAAAGCAGCTAAAATTAAAACAACAACATTCAATGATAGGACGACCCATGAACGATCGATTCCTAACGCTGATTCTGCTAAAATCCCAATCCCGCTGGCGCCTCCAGCGGCAATATCATGCGGTCCTAAAAATAAATTAATACTAATGGCTAATAGTAATACCGCCACTGATATTTTTAGTAGTTGCACCAGAAAAGAAAATAGCGTATCGCTTTTATTTTTTCTATCGACAACGGATTTTCTTTTTTTCGCTCCTGCTTTTAAGCTTAAAGTAGTATTTTCTTTCATACCCTTTCCCCTTTCGTAATAACTCCTTAATGAGTATGGTGCTAGTTTAGTAAATTAATACCGCCCTCTCAAACAAACTATTTCTAAAAATTGGAAAAAATTTGTTTGAGAGCATTACTGTTTTTTTAATATTGGCGTATTTAATAAAAAATAGCCTAAGAGAAATGGTTATCTCTTAGGCTATTAGTATCTGCTTAAACAACTATGCGGCTGTGAAAAAATTGGTCGTAATGGAAGGACTTCTTGAAAAAGCATAGATGGATATCTCTTGTTTTCTAAGTGAGGTTTTGCTTTTTTAATATTTTCTCTTGCCGCAGAGTGAACAAAAATATTCCATTACATCAGCTATCACTCTCAAGTATTTCTTTCTGCATGTCTTTCAAGGTCTGAATAGAAAAGCGCATTTTTTCTATTTCATCTTTATCTAACGGTATTTCAATGATCTCTCGAATCCCTGATCTATTTAAAACAGCATTAGAACCAATACAAACATCCTTACTATTATATTGACCCTCCAAATGTACCGAGACTGGAAGAACAGAATTTTCATCCAGCAAAATCGCTTTTGTAATCCTTGCCAAAGAAATGGCAATCCCATAATGAGTAGAACCCTTGTAATGAATGATCTCATATGCTGCATTCTTAACGTTTTCTGACAATTCTATTAAGTCAGAGTCGGAAAATTCAGGATGTTGATTCAACCATTCGCTGATCTTTAAACCACCAATATTTCCATGAGACCAAACAGGAAATTGTGTGTCCCCGTGCTCACCTAAAATATAAATATTCACGTCTCTTGGATCTATTTGAAATTTTTCTCCAATGGCACTTCTTAATCTAGCGCTATCCAAAGAGGTTCCCGAGCCAATAACTCTATTTGCGGGAAATCCTGTTAGTTTTTTTACATAATGGGTGAGAACATCAACTGGATTGCTGGCAATCAAAAATATTCCATTAAAATGATGTGCCATAACTGATTGGACAATTGACTTAATAGTGCGTGCATTGCGCTTCACCAAATCCAATCGAGTTTCATTTTCCTTCTGCGCCGCTCCAGCTGTGATAACAATTAAATCTGCATCAGAACAATCCGAATACTCTGCAGAATAAATTCTTTTAGGCCCAACATAAGCCAAACCATTCGTAAGATCTTTCACATCACCGGCAACCTTTTGAGAATCCAAATCAATAATACCTACATTATTCCCAACACCCTGTGCCATTAGAGCAAAGGTATAGCTTGAACCGACATCTCCATTACCAATTACTACAATTTTATTCATCATAATTCTCCTTTCGACTCTCTATCTTATTAATCTACTATCGAACTTTTCCTTAATGATTTTTACAATTATCAAGCAATTTCAAGGATAGCTTGTATAGTAAGTTTAGTGAACAGCTAAGCTTTTCACAAATAAACTAATTCTAGAAATCGGAAATAATTTGTCTGAAGGAATTAAAAAAAAGAAGCTTTAAATAGAAATAAATCATCTGCAAAAAATAATTTATAAATATCAAGACAAATATTTTATTTATAGGCTTCGTTCGTATTATAATGAAACCGTATCACCACTTTTTGATAAGGGGGCTTTTTCTAATGAATACCTACTCCTATGATTTGCTAGTCGATAAATCTATAAAAAGAAAAATAAAAATCCTTCAAATCTTACTTGAAGCCAATCGTCCGGTGTCATTAAAAACTTTTAGCGATCTCTGTGATGTTTCTTTCAAAACGATACAACAAGATGTCGCTTACCTAATCGATAACTTGCCAAACGCTCTCTTATTAGAAGAATTCAATCATACTTTATCCCTTGAAAAATATGGCCCGAGCCGTGAGATTGTCACTTATATTGATAGTCTAATTTCAGATAATCCAATATTTCACATTATCGAATCCATTTTCTATGAAGAAAAGAAAGATTTGGTTACTTACGCTTTGGACTTATACATTTCCGAATCAACAATGAAAAATTACATCAGAACCTTCCGAAACGTTCTTAAAGATTTCAGACTTGACCTCGATACCACTACCTTTTCCTTAGTCGGTGACGAAGCAAATATCCGTTATTTTTTCTTCCAGTATTTTCGCTCCATTCATGAAAGTAGTGCACCCATCATCCATAATGATCAATATCATGAGATAACAGAAGTCTTAGAAAAAATGAAAAGAGACTACGATCTAAATTTAAATTTTGACTACTATAGAGCAACAATTTGGATGTTCATCATAGAAAAACGAATAGAAAACCAGCATTTTATTGAGTTTGATGCTTCAATACTGGAAAAATATGAGAATAAAGATAGCTACCGTCGTTTTAAAACAGCCTTCTCTACTTATTTTCATTCAAAGGTACCTAAGGAAAACAATCGGAACCAAGAAATCTTGTTTTCTTATTTTGCACAAGTCGATACCATTATTTATGAATCAAACAGCTCATACTTAACCAATGACTTTATTCAAGAATTCACTGAACAGGATTTGCTTATTACAAATTTTTTTATCGCCTCAAAGCAGAATTTAGTACTCAACCATAAGGCAAAATCAGCTATTCAATCCTACCTCACAAATCTATCGATATTGACGGAGTGTACGGATCTGTTTCAAAAATATTCTCGCATTTTGATACGCAAGGCTAAAAATAATTACTCTGATACATTTTCTATTTGGTGTCATATTTTAAAAAATCACGAATATTTTTCACAGGTTGAGGATGTCGCCGCCAGATTAACCTTATTGTATGAGGTAAAAAAATATAATAAGAAAAAAGTACTCTTTGCGCTAACTGGAGACTCCTCTTCTGTAAGTTATTACAAGGCTCTAGCAAAAAAAGTTATTCCAAATGACGTTGAATATCATTTTTTATTCAATCGACCATTAACAAATGAATTGTTAAGTACACTGCAGATTGATTTGTGCGTATACAATTTTGAACCGCAGCTCCATCTTACATCATCAGATCTTTATCGTTTATCTGATATTCCCTTAGATACTGAATGGCAGGAACTGCAAGACCTGCTTTTTAACATCTAAAGATAAAAAACACCCCGTTGCTTTAATATCAATTAAAGCAGCGGGGTAAAAAATTCACTTAATCTTTCCTTTACAATCGTCATTGCTCTTCTTTTTTTCTGGCTTTCATTGCTTAGGCGTTCAGATCGGCGAACATCCTCTTCAAACTGTGCTTGAATTTCAGAGACCATCGGACTCGGCCCATATATAAAGGCGGATATTTCATGATTTAGATGGAAGCTTCGAATATCAAAATTTGTCGAGCCTATTGATGCGACGAGACCATCTACAATCAGATATTTACAATGTAAAAATGACTCTGCATCATACGCATAAACTTCAACTCCCGCAGACAGCAGACGATCCACAAACGAATGATTTCCATAATAAGAAATCGCTCGATCTCCTTTGCCGGGAATAATTAATTGTACCTTCAACCCGCACCTTGCTGCACGACGTATAACAGATAAAGATTCCTCGTCCGGCACGAAATATGGGCTTGCTATCTGAATCGTTTTTTTCGCCTTTCCAAACAATTCCATGATCGAATCCTTCAAAATACGTTCTGAGTCATAAGGGCCGCCAAAAATTATTTGACAGATTTCAGTTTGTTCTTCGGAAGAATTCTTTTCTAGTGGGAAGTAATTTTGTGGCTCATTAAAAAAAGGCAGCAATCCTTGTTCATCCTCATTTAAAAAAAGCCAATCCAATAAAAATGCATACTGTACATAGATCGTACTAGGTCCTAATATTTTTAGATTGGTGTCTCTCCAATAGTTAAATTTATCTGTTCGGCTGCGATATTCATTGCCTAAGTTCATACCGCCCATGTGAGCTATTTGACCATCGATGATGACCATTTTCCGATGATTTCGCCAATTTATTCTAGTGCTCAAAGACGGAGAATTCACTAAATCATACGTACGAACTAAAATACCTGCTTCTTTCAGTTTAGAAATGAACTCAAAAGGCAATTTGATCGATCCAACGCTATCATAAATAAAACGAACCTTTACACCTTGTTTGGCTTTTTCTATTAATATATCCGCTAATTCACGACCTGTTTCATCTGCCTTATAAATAAAATACATTAGATGAATATGATGCTTGGCGTTTTGAAGGTCTATCAGTAATTCTTGATAAGCTTTTTCACCATCAGCTAAATGTGTAAGCTGATTTCCTCTCAAGGATTCATTTCCAGAAAGATAAGTCAGTTCTTTCGAAATAGCGTAGGGCTCATTAATTATTTCCGGATGATCGTTTAACAACTGAGACATGTATTGGTGCAATAACTGCTCATTTCTTTTTTGTATTGGAGAAAAACGCCTAAAACTTGGCTTACCCCCTACTAAGAAAAAAAGCAAAATCCCAATATAAGGAAAAAACAAAATAGCGGATAACCAGGCAAATTTTGAAGTAGCAGGACGCTTGTCGATCAGTATTAAATACCCGCACAATGCAAAAGATACCACTTCTGCAAAGATCGTTAGGATAATCATACTATCAAAAAATTGATACGCTGCAAAGCAAACGCAAATAAATAGCAAACTGATAACCAGCAAGCGCTGTAGTTTATTTTTCATTACTGCTCTCCTCAAGATTCACATTGTCATTTATACGCATTTCATAACTTTTATTAATTTAATTTTACGCTATAATTTGGAATCAATCTAGTTTATCGAATTTCTGAATAGCTATTTAAAAAAAAGTATTCCATCTGTCATTCGTACTTCTCATTAGTTAGCTTTCCTTATATAAGAAAAGCTCGTTCGTGAAGCCGGACATGGATATAGCTGTTGTAAAGCCTTTTTTTCTGTGAAAATTCTATACTCCCTTTAATAACCAAAAAAGGAACTGACCCAAAAGTCTTTAGACTTTTGAATCAGCTCCTTTTCACGAACAAACGACAGCAGCTCATAAGTTGATGTGCCAGCGTTTATAGGCTTTATTTATTTAATGAATCTTTAGCTTGGTCAGCAAGCAAAGTCCTTTTATTGAAATTTGTACGAGTAACAATTTGCTGTTAAATCAACAAATTTAGCTGATTACGCTTTTACTATCGTTCACAGATTATAAAATCAATCTGGGTCAATTCTGGGTCAAATTGATTCAATTATTACTTTTTCTTAGTCAAAAATTTCTCATCTAGCGTGGGGCGCTATACATAGTTTCACTTACACTCACAGACCTTTTCACAGACCACCAACGCCAAGATATTTTTTATTTATCATACCTATCATTATTTGTTGTCTTGTTTTATTGCCAAGGGTATCAACATCAGCAAAAAGGAAAGTGCTAAACTTGTTAAAATATAAATCACATAACTTGTCCAGTCGACGGTACTTTTATTAAGATAACCTGATCCTATAAAATACATCAAAATAAGAGCAAATCCCTCAATCTATTGGTAAAACAACCGGATTCTATACCGTATTGTCATTACATAGAAGAAAATGAATATAGCGACAAATACAACATATACTCGTAAAGTGCTAAAGCTAAAATTTTTGAATAATGCATCATATCCCGACACAAATATTGCAACTAAAGTTACGAGTAAAACAGTTCTTAATAAGTAACTGTCCTTATATTTCTGCCTAAATTTATTTATTAATGAATTCATCGCGTTAACTCCTCATACTCTATTAATAATCCTGTCTAGTAGTAGATCATTTGATCGTTTAGTACATCTCAAAGATTTGAGGAACAACAATGTCTAATTTAAGTATCTCATCTTCCGAAAGAACCTTTCCATCTTTTCGCCAAACACGGATTTGACGCTGTTCTTTTTCAAGTGCGTAATTTTCTGAAACATACTTTGCTTGTGGGTTATTCAAAAAACTTCTTATAAAAATTGACCTCAATTTACTTAAAGTCAAACCGTTTTCTCCTTGCATTAAAAAAGGCGACTCATATTGATAAACTCGCTGGTCTTTTGAAAGCTTTCCTCGCATGTTATTCTCCCCTAGTCATCCATTTTACAAGCATAAACTAGTATACCAAAAAAGCCAATCCAAATGATGGACTTGATAATAATTTTAGCTAACTAGGCTTCTTTCCTTAAATCGTGAATATATTAATCCTATCAAGAATCCGATTAAAGCTGGCAATACCCAGCCCATACCTATATTAAAAAATGGGAGGTATTGACCAACAAAACTTAGCCATGACTCTATCGCAGGAATAGTTAAAAGTGATGATGGGCTTGCTGCTAAAGCATCAAAAAGAGCTGCAATAACTGTAAATGACGTGGTTGTTTGATAAACAAGCTTTCTGTGTTTAAATAATGGACTCATAATTGCCAATAAAATCAATGTCATGGCCAAAGGATAAATGAACATCAGTACTGGCAAAGATATTTCAATTATTTTGGTCAAACCAATGTTCGCAAAAAGACACGGTAGCACACTAGAAAGAATGATAAAGAAACGGTAGCTACGCTTAGGGAATAGCTCAACAAAAGCTTCAGAAAAGGCTGTTACTAAGCCAATAGAGGTTTTTAGACAGGCTAAAATAACAATCACTGCGAGTAATATGCTTCCTGTAGTCCCGAGATAATAATTCGCAATTTGTGCCAATGCAACTCCCCCGTTTTCACTAATGGCGAATTTGCCTAAACTCATTGCTCCCAAATAGGACAACAAGGTGTAAATAATACCCATCAAAACAATACTAATAGCCCCGGACTTAATCGTATCTCTAGCGATTTGATTAGGTTTTGTTACTCCCATAGAACGAATCGTAGTAACAATAATGATCCCGAAAGCTAAAGATGCCAAAGCGTCTAAAGTATTATAACCTTCCGTAAATCCTTTTAAAAAAGTTGCGTTTTGATAAACCGGTTGAACTGGTGCTGCTCGAATTGACCCTAGTGGTTGCGTAAATCCTAAAAAAAGTAGCCCTCCTAATAAAATTAAGAAAATTGGATTTAAAAATTTCCCCACATAATCTAAAATTTTTGTAGGTTTGCGCGAAAATAACCATGTCGTTGCAAAAAACAACACACTGAACATTGCTAAAGCAAAAACTAGATGCTTCCCTGAAACAAAAGGCGCGATCCCAATCTCAAAAGAAGTTGTCGCCAAGCGTGGCAGGGCAAAAAATGGGCCTATTACCAAGTAAATTAGGAAAGTAAAAATAAAGGCATATTTTCTGCCAATCTTTGACGCTAAATCGTAAACACCTTTACTTTGAGAAACACCAATCGCTATTATACCTAAAAATGGCAATCCAATGCCTGTAACCAAGAATCCTAGATTAGCTAAAACTATATTACTTCCTGCTAATTGCCCCATGTTTACAGGGAAAATCAAGTTCCCCGCACCAAAGAAAAGACCAAAAAGCATTGATCCTATATAGATGTACTGTTTTATTGAAAGTTTTTTCCCCATATAGCAGCTCCTTACTATGAACAAGAATAATGATGCCAACTAATTGTACACAAGTATATCAATACTGACAAAAGTTTTATTAAATACCACCAAATACCGTTTGAATTGTCAGAGTATTTTCTATTTTATGTTGCAAGCGTATCTGGATGATGTTAACCTTGTCTTAGAAATTCCTTTCTTACCTTCGAACCCAGCAGTTCGGGGGTATTTTTGTATTGCTAGCCATATAACCAAATGATAAACTACCTTTTCAACGACTATATTCTTTGAGTCTGCTGCGGAAACAGTAGGTTCTTTTTTACGCACTTCTAGGGGCAATTTGATTGATCAGGAAAAAATGATTTAGCCCCATCTGTTTTACATTTTTATCCTTCTGAGATATAACCAAAAATAGTGGCCGTTCGGATCGACTACGAGTTATTTTGACACCCTTTTGACGGATATTCTAAAGTAGCGTTACGTGACTTTAGAACTACAGTAGCTATCTATTCGATCTGGCTCTAATTCATAACGAACTGATATCACTCTGTGTGACAACAAAAAATCTGTTACGGTTTTGAATCACAGCGAATCTGATGTCGTTTTAAAACAACTACTTTTAGTCTGCGAAGCTATAAATCACTCAGGGCGGCTGATACATAAGCTTGTGCGCCAATTTAAACAGCCCACACAACTAAAGAAAACTAAATAATTTGTACGCTTTAGCTTACATGACTAAATACGTCCGTTTATCATAATTCACGCCCCGGGAATTATCCCCCTGGGCTAAAATCAAACTTTATTCGAACCTCACCGCTTTTTACTTTCTCCGCAATATCCCGAACAAGTTCAACATTATACTGGCCACTTTCCATAAGCGATTCTTCTATTTTCATCATTTGGAATCGATAACCAAAATTGGTATAAAATCCATGCTTTTCTGTGTTTATATTTCCTATGGGTGCTCCGCCACCTTTGTTCCCTATGGCGTTCTTATTGCCGTACGGCGCGCCTCGTTTCTTCGGGATCGTTAGTGCTATTTTCCCAGCAGAACGGTTCAGACGGTACTCATTTGTGCTTAAAGCAAGCAGCATATAATCAACTCGTCTTCTTTTCTCTCTTGGTTGCATTACGATCACTCCCTCTCATAAAAAAAGGCAGCCAAATCTCTGGCCGCCAATGCAATTTATTTAGAAATATAACTCATATCTGCTGAAGGATCAGTAATATCTACACCTACCCACTTTTCATAAATTTTACTCAATTCACCATTTTTTTTCATTTCAATAATAACATCAGAAACTTCTTTTCCTAATTTATCCATCTCCTTGTCACCTTTTCTATATAAGAATGCTGTATCAGTGATATCTTCAGATTTGCCTACAAATTTTCCATCCACTACTTTATTTTGAATCAATGCTATATTGGTTCCTGCTCCTTCAAAGAACCCAACTACGTCACCATTATTTAGTGCTGCAGCGGCGGTGTCTTTATCTTCAAAAATGACTGGTTCAATGTTAATTTTCTTTTCCTCAATGTACCGTTCTAAGAACTCCCTAGCGTTACTTGTGGCAGTAACCGCAACTTTTTTTCCACCACAATCTTCTAAACCAGAAATATCTTTAGTCTTATTCAAAACAAGTAATTTCATAAAACCATGAGCATAAGGTTCAGTAAAATTATACTTTTCCTTTCTTGTTGGATTAATAGCCAAGTAGCTAGATAAAAAATCTACTTCCTTATTATCGATTTTACCAAACAATACATCAAATCCAGCGGGATCAAATTCAATATTCTTATCTAGTTTCTTTCCAATGTAATTCCAAATATCTACTTCTGCTCCAACAACTTTATCATTTTTCATATATGAAAATGGAGGAACGTTATTGTTTATAGCGACTTTAATTGTTTGCGGATCCTTTTTTTCAGTTGAATCAGACTCCTTCGAATCTTTTTTTTGGCAACCTGATAATACAAATACTATTGTAAAAGCTACGATAATTGTAGTTACTATTTTTTTATAATTTTTCATTCTAAATCCCCCATTAATCTGCTTGTTTTAAAAATTCTTTAATACGTGGATTATCTGATCTATTAAATATTTCTTCAGGGCTACCAGATTCAATAAACGAACCATTTTCCATCACAAATATTCTATCAGATACCTGTCTCGCGAAATTCATTTCATGCGTTACAATCAACATTGTATACCCTTTGTCGCGCTGTTCTTTAATCAGCTCTAATATTCCTTGAATTGATTCCGGATCTAGCGAGGATGTAGGTTCATCAAACAGCATTATTTTAGGTTCAATTGCTGCTGCTCGAGCTATTCCAACTCTTTGTTGTTGTCCCCCGGACAACTGCTTCGGAAACGAATTAATTTTCTCTTGCATTCCCACGCTTTTTAATGCCTTCAAAGAAATATCATATGCAACTTCTTTTTGTAGATTTTTTACAGTAATTAAAGGCTCCATGACATTTTCAATAGCTGTCTTATTTTTGAATAGATTATATTGTTGAAAAACCATAGAAGTTTTTCTGCGAACCATTAAAGTTTGTTTCTTAGAGATGCCTGGAACTGATACTGATAAATTGTCAATATCCATTTCAAGGCTATCGGGTGTCTCTAGCAGGTTTATACACCTTAAAAAAGTTGATTTACCTGCACCAGAGGGGCCTATAATAGAAATCGTTTCACCCTCATTAATTCTCATAGATAAATTCTTTAGAATAGTTCTTTCGCCAAATTTTTTGCTAAGGTTTCTTAATTCAATCATAGTTGTGCTCCTTAACTTTTCGATAACTTTCGCTCTATTAATTTTTGAATTTGCTCAAAAATTAATATGATTCCCCAGTAGATTAGCATAGCTACTAAATAGGCCTCAAACCAATTTCCCGTTAATGAAGCTTCAACTTTCGCTTTGGATAAAATATCTATCACACCGATTGTAAATCCCATAGAAGCTCCTTTAAAAAGCATCACAAAGTTATTCCCAATAGATGGTAAAGCTATTTTAAAAGCCTGAGGCAAAATTATTCTTCTCATTGTTTGTAAATATGTCAATCCCATAGCAAATGAGGCCTCAAATTGTCCTATATCTACCGCCTCAATAGCAGCTCGAAAATTCTCAGCCATAAAAGCTGTGGTATTTAACATCAATGCCATTATCAAAACCCAAGTTGGCGATAGTCCTTGAAAGATTGGTATTATTTGTCTCAACCCAAAATATAAAAAGAAAAGTTGCGCAATAAAAGGAGTAGCTCTGAAAAATGAAATAAAAACACCTAAGATTTTGCTCAGTATAGGTACATCGAAAAAACGAATCAAAGATATAATAGTTGAAAAAACAACCGTTATCAAAAAAGCTACTATTGATACATAAAGTGTTACATAAATACCCGAAAAAGCTATCGGGATTGTTTTCAAAAAAAATGTCCAATCAATATTTTGCATATTATTTACCATACTTTTTATTTAGTAGTTTGAACGCACAGTATGTCTAAAAAGGTAGTTTACTAATGGTACTCTCTCGTCTTTTCTCACTAGTCTAATAGTGAGATACTTCACTATTGGTTTCATAAAACAACGAAACTTGGTCTTAGCAACTCTAAGAATAGATTTTACTCAACATCATGTCAGAAATTTGTTCATAGTCTCGCCTCCAAACGCCCATACCAAAAAGATCATACCAAAAAGATCATACCAACGGAATTATACCTTTTAGATAAAACGATTACAACACCATTAAAATTTGAATATCAACAAACAGTTAAATTACTGTAAATCTAATCCCTTTAGTCCTTATCTTGTATACCAATTCCTCTCCTCATCCTTGCCAATCCTTTGCGCATATCTTCCGCCATAATTTTCATACTACGAAACATGTACATGTCATACCAAAATCGGATATTGTCGTATTTTGACTGCTTCATATACTTAGGCTTGAACATCGGGAACATGAGCGGATGGTTTAATAGCTCGCTGAAACTGTTAAATCGGAAATCTTCATCGATCTTTCTTGCTTGATCAATGGCACGATTGAACCAATACCACCCATCGTTTTTAGAACGTTGCTGACTCCGATAAACTAGATCGTGGCATTTACAGCACTTCCATTCTTTACGCACCTTGTATAAGTCTCTACGCCGCTGCTGACACTCCGGACAGACAAAGAACGGAACAACACCTATGCCTAGATTGCTTGCCACATATTCGATAGTGAACATTTTTCCGAAAAGGAACACGTCGGATTCTAGCAGTTCCCCTACTTTAGTGGCTTCTTTTATATTCAATTTTGGGTATTGCGTGATAGTTCGTTCATTCATTTCTACTCACTCCGATTTTCTGCCTAAATCCCTAGAGAAAAACTGCACGTTGCGTTCTGCGTTACACGGACTAATACTTATTGCACCAGTAATCCTGTACACTTTTTTTGTGTGCTCCGTTGCAACCTTTTTTACGATCAGTTTCACTTTACCATAACTTGGAATTCTATCGCTTCTTTATACTGGGTATTATCGATGTATACTTTATCCATTTTCATCTACTCCTTTATTCGATGTTTATTGACTATCGCCCCAAGTTGCGCCGCATTGATTTTATTTCCTCGGGCTACGTACTCTAAAAATTTCTTTCGCTTCTTTTCATAGACACTCCAATGCATATTCTTAGGCTTATTAGGGAATAAGATATGCGGAGATGAACACAAATAAGAAAATCCATCCTCCCAATAATCCGAATCCAATTCCCGAGCGATCGCTTGAGCTTTGTCATACCACGTCCAAAAATCGCCTTTTGTTTCTTGCTGGCTACGATAAACCAAATTTGCACATTTTCGGCATTTCCAAATTGCATAAGCTCCACCATGAAGAAATAACTTAGTGGTTCGCCCTTCACAAATCGGACAACCAAACCAGTAGCGCTTATTACCATAGTTGCAAGGAGTCGTCTCTATAAGAATTCTACGGCCGCCTAAAAACATGTAGTTCGTTTCCCCGTTAAGTATTACTTCGACTTCTTCTTGATGGAGTATTTCTTTCTCTCCGCCACGCGTTCGGCTCCTAGTAAAAGTGTATGGAAATCTCACCGTTTTATCGATCTTCAGTAATTCTTTAAACTGCTTGATACCAATGCTAAAATAGTTTTCTGCTGTTCGAACATTCGACATAATATTCACCACTTTTTTACCAATCTCATTGTTGCACTTGCTACCATAGATGCAGAATTTGCCTAAATCATTAGAGAAACCAATACTTATCGTACTTTTTTGCTAGTTATTCTCTTACAGCGATGTGCGCCATCCCTCTAAATCAGCCGATTCAATTTGATCTATAAGCTGGGGCATGTCTCTAACCTGCGATTTATAGGCAACTAACTGGTCGTATTTCTATTGCTTTCTCCGATGGGCTCAACAGATCCCGACGGAGAAAGCAATGTCGTCTAAACTTTTGTTTACAGGCCACTTTTATCGTGCGGACCTGCAGATGCTGACCGCAAATTTTTTGGGACTTTTTTGGACTAACCTCTCCAGATACGACTTTCTTATAAAGTTCTTCATCTTCTTTTTTAGCTCTCATAACTCGTTTCATAGTGGACTCACTTATCCCTGCAATATCAGCTAATTTTTTTCTAGTGCTATATTGTTTAACTTTTGGGTCCAAGGACCTAGAAGTTAAATCATTGCGTGTACCTTGATTTTCTTTCGCTTGATTGCGAATTTTGCCAATCAAATCATCACTTCTTAAAACAATATCTACTCGCTGAGCTTTAGATAAATTCCTTCGCTCAATAGCTGTATCCCTTACAATTTCAATTGATTCTGTTTTTATTGTGAACCTTAACAATCATTAACAATTTACTCATACCAGATTGAAACATTGGTTACGCTTTATTTATGCTAGCAATTTCTTCCATGATTCTAAATCTGCTTGCTCAATATTGCGGATCGTTTCTTCTGTAGTCATATGCTGCATTCTCAGCGGATGTAGGCCTTGTAGGCGTTCTGATTCATTGGTAGCCACAAAGATGCCGCCTTCTTTGCCACGAGTCGCTACAATCGGCACGCCTTTGCTTCTTAGTGATTGAATAACCGCATAGACTTCGCGACGGTCTAGGTCTACTAGCTTAGTGATATCCGTAATATTGATTTTGCGTTCCCCACCAATGGGGAGTAATTCAGCTACTGCTCTTTCGATGATGGATAATTGGTTCATGTTAACAATCCTCCTCATATTCATACCAGATTGAAATAGTGATTTTTGTTTCTGAATTATTTAATAATGTTTCTGACTGCAGAACATGTTTTACATCAGCTACACAATAGTCCAGAAACTCGTTTACAATATTCGTTAAAATTTCTTTATTACAATCAGAAAATATTTTTACTTTCATTGTTACACCTCTCTTTTTTTATTCGGCGTTCCAAGTGTTCCATTGTGTGCCATGCCGTTCCATGCTATAAACGTTGATATGAAGCCAATGTTCCAATGTTCCATGTTTTTCACTATATCCTTTATATATTTACTTTTTTCTTCTTTTTTTATTTCATCCTTAAAGAAATAGAAGATTTATGGAACTTTTGGAACAAGCGCGGTATATCAATGTTTTTTATGGAACGCTGATGGAACACCTTGGAACTTTTGGAACACTACTCAGAATTAAAATCAAATTGTGTAATATAAGAAATGGTGAGCCTTAACCCTTGATAACGCCACTGACTGCTACCGCCATCAGAAAACCCCTGACGACTTTTTATTTTAGGAACTCCTATCGATTCTAAATAATCACGCATCGCTTGCGGATTTTTTACTCGATAACCGTTATCTCTACAAAATTGGGTATACTCTTTTTGAACAGTTGTCGCAATTTCACCTCTTGGATCGCTTAAATCTATTTCTGTTGATTCAATGACAAATTCGGCAATATGGTCATTATCCAAAAGCCACTTACTTTTTTCCCTTTCCATACTTTCAGATTTAGTGAATTGTGCTTTTTTGCCATCGAATATTTTTCTAAACTCTTGAATGCACGCATAAACGAATGCTGCTGATTCCTCTTCTACCTTGTCCATATCATGCTGTTGCCAAAAAGTCGCACCCTCTATACGCTGATTGCCGTTAATGAATGGCACAACTGCCAAGCGGTCAGAAAACCCCTCTGATTGATCCCGAAACTTTGGCAATTTGTTTGCACTAAAAATCATTTTGGCATAACTCAAAATCTGAAACCCTTGGATGCCTTTAAATTGCGCATAGACTCGGTCATTTCCGGTCAGTCGTTTGATAATACTTGAATCCTCAATATAATCATCTTTAATATCTGCGCTGATATTTGCCGACTTCCCTAACAATTCGACGACTTGAAAACGATCATTTGATAAATCCTGCGGCGTCACAACGGAATAGTTATCATTTCCTAGAATGTGATTCATAATATAGCCAATGAAAGTACTTTTCCCTTCCCCACCTTTTCCTTTTAAGAAGAGCATTTCTTGCGCGGGCGCATGACTTCGATAAAAGATATAACCGATATACTGCATAAGAAACAATGCGTTTTCACCCACTAAGCCTCTAAATAGTGCAATGGTTTTCGGTGTGGCTCGTTTGCTCATATCCAAATCGTAGTTATAAGCGTTCAAAATATAATCGTTCGGGTCATTTGGCCGCATCGTATCATTTAAAATGTTGTAAGTACCATTTTTGAAAACAACTAACTCAGGCTTGCTTGTTTCAAAAGGCGTAGAATCGGGATAATTTTTATTATAAGTTTTCTGCCAAACATAGGTACGTGTTGATGGGATGTATTTTTGATTATAAAAACCCCATGCTTGTAACGTCTCAAGTGTTTCTTTCTCAGCAAAAGTTTTCATTTCATTTTTCCCAAAATACCGCCAATAACCACGGCTGGAATCGTAAACCGCTCCCTCTAACAGCTTAGGAAATCGTACAAGATGATACTTCTTGATTAATTCATCACCCATTTTTTCATGATCGAAACTATCATAATAACTAAGCTCCTTGTCGCCTACTTCCGCAACACACCAATACCAATCTGGTGTTTTTTCGTTAATTTCTTCAACTGCTTTTACTAAAAAGTCTCCACCAGCTTCAATTCCCATCGTATGGGCTTGTTCCAAAATTTCTTTCATTTTTATTCCAATATGAAATGGCTCCAACTCTCCTTTAGTCACTCCACGCTGCTCTAATTGTATTTTGTCTAATTCTTCCAAATCCAATTGGCGTTCACTCCCTCATGCCTAAAATCGTTTTACAAACACTTGTTACGGTGTCTTTTACTTCTTTTTCTGATAGTGGCGGCTGAAAATACATATTTGCTGTTAACGCCACCTCAAGCATGAGTGATGGTTTCACCCCCTGGCGAACAAACTTTTTTGTTAAAAATGCGATACGGTTGTTCCGACCACCTTCATCACAGCCGCCGTACACTTCAGCAAACATATTATTTAAATAAGAAGCGCGACCACCCATGTAATTGTTTGCACGTTGTTGATTCCGCCGAACCGTAGTTTTATTGTTTCTCTCCCACGCCTTAGCACTTGCCAAACCGTCTGCTGTTGGGAATCGCTGTTTCCCTTTAAAAACAGTAATCAGGCTCTCTCTCGGGTTGTACTGCGTCACAATCGGTAATAGCATAAGCTGACTCCACGTTTCATTACTAGCATCCGGCTTCTTAATAATGTCTGCTAATATCTTATGTGTCACAAAACGGATAAGTAGTTTATAATCCTGTTCTTCCACTGGTTCAGTTATTGGCAATACTAACCGATAACGCACGCCTTTCACTCCATTACTGACCGATGGATAGAGCACATAATCAACTTCATAAAAGATGTTGTGTATCTTCTGTTTTAAGTCGTTTTCTGTGATGTCGCCTATATCGTCAAGATCAAGAATAAGTGCATCACGTCGGATAAGATTCTTATTCGTGCGTTTAAGCTCACTCATTTCACCACTAATGAAACCTAGTGCCGAATATTTCTTGTATGCGATCATTTGTTCTTTATCATCAGTGACTTTCACCGTTTGCGGTTTGTACTTGCTAAAAAAGTCCAGCAAAGGTAGTTTTAATGGCTCTTTCAAATCCGAAGGCGATGCGTTTCCTATATAAATCACTCGGACACCTCCATTGATTCGATTTGTTCAGCAATCTTGATTAAAGTAATACGTACAGTATCCTTAATTTGTTTGTACGCTTCTTCGCGCAAACAATTTGCTATTTCTTTACGTTCTTCCTGATTTGCCGTCATCGCTTGTGCGTATAGCTCTTTAATTGATTCTGCACATTCTTCGCCGGAATATTCAGCTAACGACATAACATGTTCATTTTGTTGTTTTTTCATGCTACAACCTCCAACGATTCTAAATTTTCAGCAACTACAATCGTGTTACCTGATTCGTTGCCACATAGATAAATGTCTGTTTGAAGCTCTAGCAATATTTTTACAAGTGATCCTGGTGCAAGATATTTTGATTTCTTTACTTTACAAACATCGCCGGCTTTAAACATTTGCAGTCACCGTCTCTTTACATGAAGAAATTTGTTTCTCATATTTTTGAATAGTAACAAGTTCTTTTTCTGTATAGGTGATGCGATTGTTTTGCTTTAACTCACTCAATATCCTTGTACCGACTTCTAAAGCAAGCATAATATCTACTTCATGCCAATCTATCCCCTGATCCAAACAGACTCGTTGAATGACAGCTTGAGTCAAGCCACTATGAGCCATTCTATTGTGTAGAAAGAAATCGTTCAGATTATTGTTATAGGGAGTCCCTACATCTAAAATATGCATCACTCAGCACCTCCAGCAGATTGTTTGTGATCACGGTTATAGGCCCATTCGTCGTATCCAAAGAACAGATAGACTGCTAAACCAGTAAAAATAAATAATTTTGCTATCAACGGTAACAAGCTGAGAATCCAGCCGATTAAAATACTTCCTATTACTAAATTAGTTCTTTTTTTCATAGTAATTTCCTCCAATAAATAGATGTGCTATAATTGAAGGACAAAAGAATACAGGCTATTTGCCTACGTTAATTGCCTTTATCACACTGCTTTGGACGGCGATTGGTGATATTGGCTTTTTTCTTTTGTCCTGCATCATAATCATTGCTCCTGTTCCATTTGTGCTAACAAGTGCTTAAAGCCTTCTACGGTATCTCTATCAACATCTAGCTTGCCTTCATCGCATCGCTGGATAATATCCGCCATGACTTCTTTTGGGATTGCTACTTGTCCATTAACAAACTGAAACATTGAATCATCATAAGGCGTGTACAACGGATGATAAACACCTTTAATTTCTGCAATACTTCCGTGCGGATTATCGTAGTTTCTGAAATTGAAATACGTGTTGATCTGATTGAAGATGTCAACGTCACAATTGTTCGCATCAAGAATCGCTTGAATATCTGCAATCACATCTTGAGACACATACCAAATACCATCTTGTTGCGTAAACTCTTTGACTGGATACCCTTTGAATATCGGATACGCTTGCTTAAATTCTTTCAAGGTGCGATGTTGCTGCTTGTATTCTGTGACAATCCCTTGCTCCAATGCCTTCTTAGTCGGCTCGCCTGTTTGTGTCAGCATTCCTTCTTGAACCATCATTTGATACACTTCTGCTTTAGATACCTTAATTCCCTGTTGTGTAATAAATCGATACGATTGTTCCACCAACGGCGGATAAATAATTTCCATCGGTACATTCCTCCTATTTTTGCATTTAGTGCAAAATCTATTCGTGCATTTGGTGCACAATTCAATTCGTCCATTTTTTTGGACAATTACAATTCGTTCGTTTTATGAACGATTAACTTTAGTGACTAACGATTGACTTAGTGACATTTCAACTTATGTGCTCTCGATTTAAGGAGTGTTCCTTCGCCCCACGCTAGGAATTATTTTGCATTGTCTCTTAAAAATCGATCAGCTTCTTCTTTGCTGATGCGTTCGTATCCATCAACCAAAATTACTTTAATTAAGCCACTGTTAATGAGCTTTTTAAGCGTGTTGTAACTCGTTGACAGATATTTAGCCGCCTGCGTGTAATTCATCGCTACAGGCTGTTCTAGCTTCTTCTTATACTCATCAATAAAAATAATCGCCTGTTGCTTGCCTTCTTCTGCAGCGGCTTCTTTGACCATCTCTAAGATGGCTGGTGATAAATCTAGTTCATCAATACTTAATTTCATACGATCACCCGCCTAATGAGCCTTCTCAGGTATTTTGAGTGTCGTCTGATAGATAACTACCCCAACATTTAGAATCAGCTTAATATCATCATATGAGCGACCTAACAAGATTAGACCTGTTGTTAACTCCTCGATCTGATTGACTGCCGCCTGTTCTTTAGTAGTGAGAAAATCTAGCGGTGTAGCTTTTGGTTTTGCTCCTCTTGCCTCACGTAACTGTTTAGCATTGAAGCCTAACGCCTTTTTGTAGACTAAATCAGTGAAGTGTTTGTAAAAATGAACGCTGAACCCTGCCTGCTTGATTGCATCAGTTAATTTGATCCGTTTAATCTTGCCGTTTGATCGTTCCAAACGTCTAGCGTTCAACTCAAATTCCATTGCGAAGAATTGTTTAACTAACTCTTTTTTAAACAATCGAACTGGCTCTGTGTTATCAAGGTAAGTTATCAGCAAAGTTGCTTGCTGCTGATTGAGATGGAATACTTTTGCTTTTTGACCGCTTGGCATAGGTCGGATTTCAAATCCGAGCTTCCCAAACTCTTTTAGATCATCTTGATAGTTTCTAATTAGCCGTGTGACGCTATCACGACTATTTCCGGAAAACTCCGCTATGACCTCATCAGTAGTGAATGGTTCACAATTCAAGTCTTCCGATTCAATAAATACTAATTCCTGCATCACTTAGCCCTCCTTTCGTTCTGCTAACAATTCATCGATTGCTTTTTCTACACGGTGTTTCCGGTCCTTGCTCAATGGTGTTCGTAACCAAACACAAAAACGACTATCAGACAACTCAAGTTTTTCCGCCACTTCCCAATTTCGTAATCGATTCATAAAAATACGATCGCGTATTTCTTGATTGGCTTTCATTTACTCACCTCCTAAATCACCGATAACGCTCCGATTTCAATTGTAGCGTTATCGATACAATTATAATACATACAAAAACGTAGCGAGTCAACAACAATATTTCTATTAATTGGAGTAGCGTTTCAAAATCAATCTTAGTGATTCGATAACGCTTCACAAAACAACAACAACAATGTATAATGATAGAAAAAAAAGGAAAAGAGATAGCAGAAATGATTTTAATAAAATTAGAAGACTTGCTAAAAGAATATAATTTAAATATTAGTGAAGTAAGTGATGCTACTGGTATTGCAAGGAGCACCTTAACCCCTTTAGTGAATAATCCTGAAACTGTAAAAGGGTTAAAAATCGAAACAATAGATACTTTATGCGATTTTTTTGGTATATCTTTGGACGAACTGCTAGAGTTTAAACAGGAAAAATCAAAATATTTCATTCAAACTTATTGGTATAACGATGACTTTAATAAATACACGTTTCTATTTGGTAAGAAAATTGGTAGCAAGATACGTTACTCGCTACTTCAAATCAATATCACAGGCTTCTCTTTTGATAACAGATATGATAAAGGAGCTATGGCGATAGCAGAGACAACTTTTTTCACAAAAGAGAAAACAGAAGAATTTTTAGAATCAGTAGATGACCCTCCTGAATTTACGAGTTTTCCAGATAAAAACATCTTTGAAAGTGACACTTCTAAACAACCTGATAAGAACATAAAAATTATTACAAAAATAATTTTTGATTTGATCAAAGACAAAATAATACAAATTGAACTTTTCAAAAAGGCATCAGTGGCTTACTTTAAGATATTATGGGAAATCAATCAAAAGCATTCAAAAAGAAAGCTTGAATTCATATACGATATTTCAACTTCTGAGGTATCGGAATACGAAGATAAAATAATTAATCCTAGTGAATTAAACCGACACTGATTTCCAAAATACTTACTCACTTTCTGTGTTGAGATATAGCTGCACCCTCCATACATACCCATCGCCCCACGTTAGGTACTGGGAGGAAAACACAATGGCAACACAGATAAAAAAATACACAAAAAAAGACGGTTCAACCGCCTATATGTTCAAAAAATATCTAGGGGTTGACCCGTTAACTGGAAAACAGAAAGAAACGACACGTCGAGGTTTTTCATCAATCAAAGAAGCTAAATTAGCTCTATTAAGACTAGATGTTGAAATTGCTGAGGGTGGAATCAACAAGCGCCCCACAAATCGAAGTTATCAAGAGGTATTTGATGATTGGTTTGAATTAGTGTACAAGCACAAGGTCAAAGAAAGCACGTACTGGAACACTCGTATAGCTTTTGATAAGCATGTTCTACCAGCTTTTGGGAGCTATAAGATAAAAAAAATCTCAGTCACTGCTTGTCAAAAACAAGCGAACCAATGGGCGGCTGAGCAGCCTAATAGATACCAACGGTACATTAATTATGCTGGTATGATTTTCAAGTATGCCGTTTCAATTGATGAGATCAAAACAAACCCCATTGAAAGAATTGAAATACCATCAGTCAGTAGCAACGCAACCGATATTGAAGAAGAAAATTTTTACGATAGAGATGAGCTGCTCGATTTTTTGGAAAAGATGAAAGATAATTTCCCAGCAAAACGTTATACCCTGTTCTCTGTACTCGCATATACTGGATTACGTAAAGGTGAAGCCTTGGCATTAACTTGGCGTGATATTAACTTTAGTAATCAAACAATCACTATTGATAAAACCCTTGCTACTGGTAAAAATGGTACTTTATTGATTCAACAACCTAAAACAAAGGCAAGTAATCGAACCATTAGTTTAGATAGCTCAACGATAGAGTTACTAAAGTTTTGGCGTATCAAACAAAAAGAGGAATTAAGGAAGCTAAACATTATGCCATCAGTCAATCAGCTTGTTTTCTCAAAAATTGAGGATAATGGATATATCTACCCTAGAACGCCTCAAACATGGTTGAAAACCTTCTATAATCATCATAAAGGACTGAAACGGATAACGCCGCATGGGTTTAGACATACGCACTGTAGTTTATTGTTTGAAGCTGGTGCAAGCATGAAGCAAGTACAAGCTAGATTAGGTCACAGTAACATCAAAACAACGATGAACGTATATGCCCATGTAACAAAAGAAGGCAAAGAAGAAACTGCCGATATTTTCGGAAATTATATGAAGAATGGTAAAAATCTGGGTCAATCTCTGGGTCAAAAGAAAAACCCCGCTCAATAAAGGCGGGGTTAACGTTGATTTATCAACGTTTATAAGCTTATTTAGCTAATGAATCTTTTGCTTGGTCAGCTAGTGCTGTGAAAGCAGCTGCATCGTTAACTGCTAAATCAGCTAACATTTTGCGGTTGATTTCGATACCGGCAACTTTAAGACCGTGCATTAATTTTGAGTAGCTCAAGCCGTTCATACGAGCTGCAGCGTTGATACGTGCAATCCACAATTTGCGGAAGTCGCGTTTCTTTTGACGACGATCGCGATATGCGTAGTTGTATGAATTCATTACTTGTTCTTTAGCTGTTTTAAATAGAGTGTGTTTAGAACCGTAGTAACCTTTAGCTAGTTTTAATGTCTTTTTACGACGTTTACGAGTTACTGTTCCACCTTTAACACGTGCCATGTTTAATTCCTCCTAATAAATATAAATCATTGAATTTTTTAAGTTGTAAAGCGGGTTGCGCAATTATTTCATGCGTGCCAATTGTTGGCGGATACGTTTGTAATCGCCTTTTGAAACCATAGACGCTTTACGTAATTGACGACGTTGTTTTTTCGTTTTTCCGTGGAAACGGTGACTTGTGAACGCGCGGAAACGTTTCAAACCGCCTTTACCAGTGCGTTTTACGCGTTTTGCTAAACCGCGATGTGTTTTTTGTTTTGGCATGACTAAATTTCCTCCTACTTTTCATTTCGCATACTCTTTAACTAGAGTCAAAGAAGCATTCTCAAAATTATTGCTAGTCTTTCTTCTCTTTCGGTGCAAGCACTAAGAACATGCTACGTCCGTCCATCTTCGCTTTTTGTTCCACTGTCGCGATATCGGCAGTTTCTTCAGCTAAGCGATCAAGAACTTTTTGACCAATATCTTTGTGGGTAATGGCACGGCCCTTGAAGCGGATCGAAGCTTTCACTTTGTCGCCTTTTTCCAGGAATTTACGCGCATTACGAAGTTTTGTATTAAAGTCGTTCACGTCGATCGTTGGACTCAAGCGAACTTCTTTAACGTTGATCACTTTTTGTTTCTTGCGAGCTTCACGTTCTTTTTTCTGTTGTTCGAAGCGGTATTTCCCGTAATCCATAATACGCGCTACAGGTGGTTTCGCACCAGGAGCTACTAGGACTACATCCAGATTTGCTTGTTCAGCAATCTTTAAGGCTTCTACTTTCGATTTAACACCTAATTGTTCGCCGTCTTGTCCGATCAAACGTACTTCACGTGCACGAATGCCGTCGTTAACCATCATATCCTTTGCTATGGTCATTCACCTCCAAAATTTTTGAGAGAAAAAAAGCAAATAAAAAAACGAGTTCTTTACGAACCCGCACGTAGTTCGACTCATCAAAATGACTCGTCATTAACTATCTGGCCCAGCGAGATATTCGCGTAAGGCGAGAAGCGGGTGCTTCTGCTTTCATTTCTCAACTTTAACAGTATACAAGCTAAACTTCATGTTGTCAACCACTTAAGACTCATTTCTGTTTACTTTCAGAAACTTTCTATTGAGTTTTCTTTGGCTTGTATGCTAACCTGTAATTGAAGCTTTTTTTTACTTTAATACATACATAGCTTAAAAACTTAATCCATTATTTATAGAAGGAAGTGATAGGATGGAACAATCCTTTTTTAAAGAATTGATTCATTACAACAAACCAAAGGAATCACCTGTTCGCTTAATCGGCGCCGGCCTTTGTATGATCAGTGTGTTATTCACCGGTTATTTATTCCACCAGCTCGCAATCTCTAGCTACGGTTCTTTAGGTATCTTCACCTTTCTTTATTATCAACGACTTCCATTAAAACAATTAATGTTACGTTTATCAATAGTAGGTACTTTTTTGACTGCCGCTAATTTTCTTGGCATGCTCTCAACTCATGCTGTTTGGATCGCACCAATTATTGTTGCGGTGGTCGGTTTTTTAGGACGCTTTTTCTTCCGTTTGTATGGCATTGCTAAACCAGGACCTTTTTTTATTGTTATGGTCACGGCAATGGGCGTTAGTACCAATGTCCCATTGGCTAAAATCCCAGTAATGAGCAGCTATTTTTTTATCGGTGTACTATTTTCTTTGGCGGGGGCTTTTATTATGCATTTCATAGAAAAAGAACCCTTGCCTATCAGTAAAACAAAAAAAACACTCAAGTCACGAATTGATGAAGATCCGGCTGTAGTTATCGATAGTCTACTATATAGTGGCATCCTTTTTTTCGCAGTCTACCTAAGTATGGGCTTGCAACTGAAAAATCCTTACTGGCTAGTTGTTTCTTGCGCCGCTATCTTACAAGGAGATAATCTTCGCGCAATGGCCCACCGTAATATCCAACGCATTTTCGGTACAATTATTGGTCTAGCGATCGCTGCATTTCTGCTGAATCTACCTTTATCAATTTTCGAAACACTGTTAATGATCACAGTCTTATTTGTAACAGTGGAATATTTTGTGAAGCGCAATTACGCGATCGCTCAATTCTTTACTACTCCGATGTCATTGATGCTGTCCATGCTAGTGAAGCAGCAATATCTCTACAGCCTGATTCAATTTCGTTTTCTCGGCATTGTAATCGGTAGCCTGTTAGGCTTACTTGCTGCTTGGATGATGACCACCAGTCTGAGTTTTTATAATCGGAAATTTCATTCAAACTAAATATGATTCACCGAAAACCGAGTGGGAACACTCGGTTTTTGCTATAATGAGGACTATATAAATTGAAGGAGGCTCTTCTATGTATCGATTAATCGCCTGCGACTTGGATGAAACCTTGTTAGATAAAAGTCGGCATGTTTCAAAAAGGACGCAGGAAACAATAAAAATGGCCGAAGCACAAGGGCTGATATTTGCACCAGCCACTGGACGCGGCTTTTACTCAATTAAACAGACTTTGGAGGAATTGGAGGCTGTAAACAAATCCAATCATTATATGATAGGGTTTAACGGCGGCGTAGTGGTAGAAAATCACGGACCTACCATTATCAAAGATTTCCCTATGCCCTTTGAAATCCTGTCACGTTTGTTTGAATTCGGTTGCAACTATCAGGTAGCAATCCATCTTTATACGTTTGAACAAACCTATGTCTATCACAGTAATCCTGAAGAAGACGCCTACTTAACGACGATTCCTCACGAAAAAAGATTCGATGATGATATTCACTTTTTAAAAGACCACGTATGTTACAAAGCTTTGTTTCAAAATTTGGACCGCAGCTATTTAGAACAATTAGAGCAGGAAATGCCTAAAGAGCTGCACGATGTATTGGAGATTAGCTATTCCTCTAATCGTTATATCGAATTCAATCCAAAGGGCGTTAACAAAGGTGCAGCATTGCGAACATTGGCAGATCATTTAAGTATTCCGATGAACGAAACCATCGCCATTGGTGACAATATCAACGATCTAGCCATGATCCGCGAAGCTGAATTAGGAATTGCAGTAGCGAATGCTGTGCCTACTATAAAAGAAGCAGCGCAGCATACAACCGTTGCAGATCATGAACAAAGCGCTGTGGCCGAAGTCATCGAAACCTTCATTCTATAATCTATAATAGAAAAAAAGCGAAGCAACTCATTTGAGCTTGCTTCGCTTTTAACGTATTCTGCGCCATAAAATCAAAATCAACCAGATGGACAGTCCAATACTAATCACTACCGTAATCACCCAACCGATTTCAGAATGGGTAAATGGCAGCGGCATGTTCATTCCGAAAAAACCAGTCACAATTGTTGGTATCGTTAATAACAACGACCAGATCGTTAAAATTTTCATTGTGTCGTTCAAATTATTGTTCAATAAATTATTGTAAGTTCCCGATAGCTGATCCAGGACCTCACTGGACAGCCTGGCCATTTCTACCGCCTGCTTGGCCTCGATCAACGCATCATCTAACTCTTCTTTTTCTTTATCTGTGAAACTCGAAAAGATCACTTGGACTTTGACCTGCTCTAAAAGTACGGCATTCTGTTTTGTCGCAGTTACTAAGTAAACTAAACCAATCTCTAGATCAGAAAGTGCTAATAAATTTTTATTTGTTGTTTTCTCTCGAAGTTTTTTATTTAATTGTATTCGTTGGCTATCAACTTCCTCAACTAAAGGAAAATAATAATCAGAAATCAAAAATAGGGTATGGAACAATAAACTCGCGGTGCTTTGATTCGGCTCATTCATTAATAAATTGTCGATAATATTTTCAACATAAGCGGTCCGCTCATTTACAAAAGAAAAGAAATAATGATCCTTTAAAATAAAGGCCATTGGACTTGTCTCATAATGATTATCCTTTTTTAACAAGTTCGGTACATTAAAAATCAGCAGCAAGGCTTTTTCCATCGGATCATACTCCACACGTGCCCGCTCATTATCGTCCAGCGCGTAGGTCAACATCTCATCACTGATTGCGTAGCTTTCCCGCAATTTCTTTACTTCGTGAGATTGCGTGCTGTCCACATTAATCCACGAACACATCTCTTGATTGAATGTTTGTTTGCTGTCCATTAAACCCCTCCTGGTCTAGATCGTTCTAGTCCAGTATAACAAAAACTGGGCTTTGATAGTTCACTGCCGCCCTCCAATAAAAGAAAAACAGAAACGAACTCTTGTCGTTCCTGCTCTCTATCACTTCATTAATTATCCTTTCACGCCGCCAGCTGTGATTCCTTCCACATAATACTTCTGCATCACCATAAACAACAGCGTGATTGGGATCGCGATAATTACACAACCCGCTGTAAAAGGCATAAACCAGTGATTAATTTTATCCGGCTGCAGCATCGTGAACAATCCGATCGCTACGGTATATTTTTGTTTTTGCTGACCCAAAATTACTTGGGCGAAAATGAAATCCATCCATGGAATCATAAATGTCATCAAAGCCGTGTACACAATGATCGGCTTAGATAACGGCAATGTGATTTTAAGGAAAATATCTTTTTTCGTAGCGCCATCAATCATCGCCGATTCATCCAGTGAATACGGAATCGTATCGAAAAAGCCTTTAGCAATATAAAAACCTAACGCGGCCCCTGCAGAATAGACGATGACTAGTGCAACCAGCGTACCATCCAGCTCCATCGCCTTTAAGATGTAATACACAGCGATCATGCTCATAAAGGCCGGAAACATATTCAAAACTAACGCTAATTTCAAGAAACGATTACGAAACTTAAACTTGATTCGAGAAACAGAATAAGCGATCGCCACTGTAATAAAGGTTGAAATAAGGCACGTAGCGATGGCGACAATCAGCGTATTCATAAACCAGCGGGCAAACGGATACGAGCTATTGGTGAATAGCATTTTGTAATTTTCTAACGTGAAGGTTTTTGGAATAATATAATTAACCGACATGGCACCTTCTCCACGAAAACTGGTCAAAACGACCCATAAAATCGGAAATAGCCAAATCACTGAAAGAATGATCAACAAGACATAGACAAACGTTAAGGTACGGCGTTTTTGCTTTTTCATTATTGCAGACCTCCTTCATAAGATTTCGAGCGTGTGTAGGCCAATAAGCTAAAGACCGCACTCAACACAAAAATAATGATTCCGATAACACTAGCCAAATTATAATCGCTGGCGATGACCGTCAGCTTGTAGAGCCAAGTGACCAGCAAATCGGTGTCTCCGGCTTGATACAGGGCAGAGTTGTTCGGCTTGCCCTCTGTTAATAGATAGATCACATTAAAATTATTGATGTTGCCAATAAATTGCTGAATCAAATTTGGTGTCATAATCAACAAAATTTGCGGAAACGTAATCGAGCGAAAAACTTGAAACTTATTCGCACCATCAATCTCTGCCGCTTCAATCTGTTCAGTTGGCAAGTTCATAATGATTCCAGTCGCAATTAGCATCGTCACCGGAATTCCTACCCACATATTGACAAAAATAATTGAAAATTTTGCCCAAGTACCATCACTCAGAAACGGTAATGCGTTAGAAATCAATCCCCATCTCTCTAGCAGCGCATTCACTGGTCCCCAATCGGCTAATAAATTACGCATAATCAACAAAGAGACAAATTGCGGTACCGCCATCGTAATAACGAAAATCGTTCGAAAAATCTTTTTTCCGCGTAAGCCTTTGGTGTTGATCAATAATGCCAACAAAATTCCAAAGAAGAAATTGGTCGCTGTCGCAGCAACGGCCCAGATCAGTGTCCAAGACAACAGTGGCATAAACGTCTCTGCCATACGTCCCGTCAAAATATTTCTAAAATTCGCGAATCCAACCCAATCAAACAAATGCCCTGGCGGCAAGTGATTATGGTCATAATTCGTAAACGCCAGACCGATCATGTAAACCAAGGGTAAAATCGTAAATAGCAATACTCCAATCAATGGTATGATCATTAACGTCATGTGGAAACGACCATTAGTCAGTGTTTTTAGATCCTCCCTAAAGCTCGGAATGCTCTTATGTTCCTTGTTCAAAACAAATAATTTACGGTTGCTCTTTAAACTGCACCAATACACATAAAAGAATATTCCACAAAAAATAATGGCTGCTAATCCATAAATCATTAATAACATGGAATTGTCGCCTTCAACAGAAACCTTCATCCTTATTCCATCAATCGTTTGCCACTGCATTCCTTGCGTTTTCGTCCCTAAAGTTATCAGACCAACGATCCCGGGAATAATTTGATAAATACAGGCGATAATAAAGAAAATTTCAGCTAGTAAAAATAAAATCCCTTTGAAGATTTGCTTATTTAACAGATTACTGAATCCCATAATTAAAAATGATAGCTTTGTTTTGAGATCACCTTCTTTGAACACTTGTTTCATCGAAATCACTTCGCCGTAACTCCCGGCTATTTCCATCGATAAAACCTCCCTTTTTCGAATTAATTCGGACAATTATACAAAAAGATTTCGGAGCAAAAAAAATGATTTCTTTTGCCCCGACATCCGCTAAATCTTACTTATCACCAGAGATATCCTTCACTAACTGATCCAGTTTTGCTTGATATTGATCCGGTTTGATTTTTCCATTATAGGTATCACTTAAAACAGCAGCAGAGGCTGTCCAGAAATTCGTCATTTCAGGAATCTTCGGCATAACGACGGAGTACTCTGAACCACTCATAGTAACGACCGCGTTCGCTAATTCATCATTCGTCACATAATCGGCTTCTTGAATCGTTGTATTCGATGGAATAATATTTCTCGTTTCATCCTTAAACTGGGCTTCTTGCACCGCTTCGCTGGATAAATAAGAAGCTAGCTTATAATCTGCAGCGATTTTCTTTGAATCGCCATTAGCTGGTGCTTGGTTCACCGCGTAAAGCTTCACACCCAAGAAGGCTTTTTGCTGAACCTCATTGCCGCCGATAGTTATTTTTGGATAAACTGCAATTCCTAAATTATCTTTTCCTACCGCTTCGATAGCTTTTTCTTTATCCCATGGACCAGATTCAAATGTTGCAATCTTCTCATTTTCAAATTGCGAAATATAATCATCTCCGACATTTATAAAGCCAGAATTATTTTTCTGATCGGCAATCCACTGTAAGACGGAAATCCCAGCTGAATTGTTCCAATCCGTGCCTTTCACATCTTCTCCAGTATCACCGAACAGCTTATCCCCCACTGACATAAATAATGGTCCGATTTTATAAGCGTCAACAGCTTTCAAATTTGCACCAAATGTCGCGTCTTTAGTGATATTCTCATAAGAGCTGACTTGATTTTCATTTAGCATTTTTTTGTTGTAATACAGAACCTGCGATTCAATCCCATATGGGAACGCATACACTTTATCTTTATAAGTCGCACCAGCCAAAGCTGTTTCTGATTGAGCTGACTTGATCTCATCCACATATTTTTCAGGAATTTCCTGAATGACTCCTGAATCAACCAATTGTCCTAATTGATCATGAGGAAGCGCAAAAACATCCGCAGCGGAGGAAGGATCCTTTTTCACGTTTTCCTGTGCTTTTGCATCTTCTGTTTCAACGACCTTCACATGGATATCTGGATTATCTTTCTCAAAATCCTCTAAAACTTTCGTATAGAATTTTTTTGAATCTGTGGTGATCCATAACGTGACATCTGTTTTATCAGACGAGCCTGATGCTTTCTTTTCACCTGACCCTGAACCGCACGCCGCCAATGTTAAGGCTGTTGCACCTAACATTACCCCTGATAATAAATACTTTTTCAAATTGCTCTTCATTTCGCTTCCTCCTGTGTTAATTGAATTTTTGCTACAAGGCACATTATGCAACCGATTGCGCATAATTGCAAGAGAAAGCGCTTGATTTATTTATTTTTTCTAGAATTATCTTTGTTCGAGTATTTTTACGAAATATCAAAACAAGAAAAGAACCATCCATTTGCGGTTTCCTACCATGTTTAGTACTCGAAATTTCAATTAGAACTCTTAGAAATTCTATTGAGACTATAAATATACTTGTTGCAACCGATTGCACAATATGTAATAATTGCACCACAATAACCGATGAATAAAAAATGATTGCGGTCCAACTTTTCCCAATCTTATTCGTGCAAAAAGAATGTCAGGTGAAACGAGACGATATTATGGCAAGCAGTATAGTTGGATGACATACGACTTGACAATCAGGCTTATTTTTCTGGAGGAAAAAGGAGTAATCAAATGGTCGAACTAAATTTGAAGCACATAAACAAAAAGTATCCGAGCAATAATACCTATTCTGTAAAGGATTTTAATCTCAAAATTGAAAATCGTGAATTCATTGTCTTCGTCGGCCCTTCCGGTTGCGGAAAATCCACTACGTTAAGAATGATCGCAGGTCTAGAAGATATTACGGAAGGTGACTTTGAAATCGACGGCATAAGAATGAATGATACACCGCCAAAGGATCGCGATATCGCTATGGTTTTTCAAAATTATGCATTATATCCCCATATGACTGTGTTCGAAAATATGGCTTTTGGATTGAAACTACGAAAATATCCGAAAGAAGAAATTAAAAAACGCGTAGAGGATGCTGCTAAAATCTTAGGCTTAACAGAATTATTGGATCGAAAGCCAGCAGATATGTCAGGTGGACAGCGACAGCGGGTCGCTATGGGACGAGCAATCGTTCGTGACGCGAAGGTCTTTTTGATGGATGAACCTTTATCAAATTTAGATGCGAAACTGCGGGTTCAAATGCGGGCGGAAATTGCTAAGATTCATCAAAATCTTGGCTCTACCACGATTTACGTAACACACGATCAAACTGAAGCCATGACACTAGCAGATCGCATCGTGATTATGAATCAAGGCGTGATTCAGCAGGTCGGTTCACCGCAAGAATTGTACAACAGACCCGCTAATAAATTTGTCGCTGGCTTTATGGGCAGTCCAGCAATGAATTTCTTTGAGGTCATTTTCAAAAATGGACGCATCACAAATCAAAAAGGATTAGATTTGCCTTTACCAGAAGGTCAGGCGAAGGTCTTATCGGCACAGGGGTATGAAGGAAAATCTTTAACTTTCGGAATCCGCCCAGAGGATATCACGGCTGAAGAGGTTGCTTTAGAAGCTTATAAAGATTCAGTGGTTTCAGCTACTGTCATTGTCAGCGAACTGCTTGGATATGAATCCATGCTGTATTCAACGATTGGTGACACAGAATTTGTTTCTAAAGTAGATGCTCGAGATTTCCATGATCCCGGTGAACAAATTGATCTAGCCTTTAATTTAAGCAAAGCGCGCTTTTTCGATAGTGATACAGAAAAAGCAATCGATTAACTACGGAGGTTTCTATGAATACAGCAGCAATCTATCATCGTACTGAAAGCGAATATGCCTATCTATACACCAACGAACTGATGCACGTGCGTTTGCGTACAGCACGCGCAGACTGCAAAAACGTTTCGTTAGTTCATGGGGATCCCTATGAACTAGAAAAAAAGCGCTGGTACAAGCAGCCGTCTGCAATGCGAAAAACACTATCCACAGATCTTTATGATTATTGGGAAGTTGATGTCACCGCTCCTTATCATCGGTTAAGCTACGGATTTATTGTTACCGGCTATGATGAAACGACGGTGTTCTTCACTGAACATGGAGTTTTTCCGGTTGAAGAAAACTATTTATTGATGGCGAATAATTATTTTCGCATGCCGTTTTTCCATGAAATCGATCGTTTTAAAGCGCCGCAATGGGTGAAAGAAACTGTCTGGTATCAAATCTTTCCGGAACGCTTTGCCAATGGCGATCCGTCCAACGATCCAGAAGGTGTGCTTCCTTGGGACAGTAAGGAATATCCTGGAAAACAGGATTTTTATGGCGGTGACCTGCAAGGTATCATTGATCATCTAGATTATTTAAGCGATTTGGGAATCAATGGGATTTATTTTTGCCCGATTTTTACAGCACCTTCCAATCATAAATACGATACTTCGGACTATTTAGAGATTGATCCTGCCTTCGGTGATAAAGAGCTCTTCCGTAAACTCATTGAGGAATGTCATCGACGAGGAATCCGCATTATGCTGGACGCAGTATTTAATCATATGGGAGATACTTCCCCACAATGGCGCGATGTTCTCGAAAAGGGAGAAAAATCTCGCTTTAAAGATTGGTTTCATATCCATTCTTTTCCTGTTCAATATACGAAAACTGACGATTTTGAAGTTGCTGAAGACTTGAATTACGATACGTTTGCGTTTACTCCACACATGCCAAAGCTGAATACCGCCAACAAGGAAGTTCAGGAATATATTTTGTCGATCGCAAAATATTGGATTCAAGAATTCGACATTGACGCTTGGCGTTTAGATGTTGCCAATGAAGTAGATCATCAATTATGGAAAAAATTTGCAGCGACCTGCCACGAATTAAAGGATGATTTTTATCTGCTGGGTGAAGTCTGGCATAGCTCTCAGCCATGGCTTCAAGGAGATGAATTTACTGCAGTGATGAATTATGCCTTTACCGAATCGATCATTAACTATTTCTTGGAAAGAACGATTCCATTAGATAAATTGGTCAGCAATCTGAATGAACAGCTGACGCTTTATCGCAAACAAACCAATCAAATGATGCTTAACACGATTGATAGCCACGATACACCACGCATATTGACCTTGGCTGGTGGTAATAAAGACCTAATGAGACAGGTTTTAGCCTTTCTTTATTTACAGCAAGGAATCCCCTGTCTTTATTACGGTGATGAAGTCGGTTTGGATGGCGGCATAGATCCAGATTGTCGAAAATGTATGATTTGGGATCCAGAAAAACAAGATTTGCAACTTTTCGAATTTGTAAAGCAGTTGATCGCACTTCGCCGAGAAAATCAATTCACCCTCTGTGAAGGATCGCTTGAATGGCAAAAGGTGGATACATCTACGGGAACGCTGATTTTTTCACGAGACATTTCCAACGAAAAGATCGTCGGTATCTTCAATACGGGGAATCATTCCATTTTCGAGCAGGTATCTGATGAAGTCCTTATGCTGCAGCTTGCGAATATCAAAGGAGATAGTATCGCAATTGAGCCCAATGGTTTTGTCATTTTGAAAAAGTAACCATGCATTTTTTAGGAGGTTAAAGTATATGCATCATTGGTGGCAAGAAGTTGTCGTTTATCAAATCTACCCACGTAGCTTTCAAGATACGAATGGAGATGGGATTGGAGATTTGGCAGGAATTATTTCGCGTCTTGATTATTTACAGAAGCTGGGAATCGGAGCAATCTGGTTAAGTCCGGTCTATCAAAGTCCAAACGATGATAACGGCTATGACATCTCAAATTATCAAGCAATCATGCAGGAATTCGGAACGATGGCGGAAATGGAGCAGCTGATCCAAGCAGCAAAAGAACGTGGTATTCGAATTATCCTAGATTTAGTCGTCAATCATACCAGCGATGAACACAACTGGTTTATTGAAGCCCGAAAATCGAAAGACAATCCTTATCGTGATTTCTATATTTGGCGTGATCCTGTTCACAACACCTATCCAAATAATTTGAAAAGTATCTTCAGCGGACCTGCTTGGCAGTATGATGAGACAACGCAACAGTATTACTTCCATCTTTTTAGCAAAAAACAACCGGATCTGAATTGGGCAAATCCTACTGTACGACAAGTGGTGTACGATATGATGAATTTTTGGATTGATAAAGGGATCGGCGGCTTCCGCATGGATGTGATTGACCTTATTGGAAAAATTCCTGATGAAGAAATTACCGGCAACGGACCAAAGCTGCATGATTATTTACAGGAGATGAATCAGGCAACCTTTGGCGGAAAAGATTTACTGACTGTCGGGGAAACCTGGGGTGCTACTCCCGAAATCGCCAAGCTCTATTCTGATCCGGAACGCGATGAACTGTCGATGGTCTTCCAATTTGAACACATCGGCTTAGATGAAGTCGCCGGTCAATCCAAATGGGTGAGTCGCCCCTTACAGATAAAAGAATTGAAGGAAGTCTTTTCAAAATGGCAGACCGAATTAGGTGATCAAGGTTGGAATTCACTTTTTTGGAACAACCATGACCTTCCTCGTATTGTGTCACGTTGGGGAAATGATGAGGATTATCATGAAAAATCAGCGAAATTATTAGCCATTTTGCTCCATTGTATGAAAGGAACTCCCTATATCTATCAAGGAGAAGAAATTGGCATGACCAATCATGTCGTCGCGGACATCACAGAAGTCGAGGATATCGAAAGTCGAAATATGTATGCCGAACGGCTCGCTGCCGGACAATCCAAAGAAACGCTTTTAGCAGCAATCAATCGAAAAGGACGGGACAACGGACGAACGCCAATGCAGTGGGACGCTTCCCCTTACGCCGGTTTTACAACAGGTACTCCCTGGCTGGCAGTCGTGCCAAATTATCCCAAGATCAATGTGACACATGCTTTACGTGATCCTCACTCCATTTTCTATACCTATCAACAATTGATCCAGTTGCGAAAAGAACAACCGATCATGGTATGGGGCGAGTACAAATTATTGACTGAAACAGCCGATGACGTCTTCAGCTATCTCCGAATTTATGAAAACAAGCGCTGGCTGATTGTCACGAACTTTTCAAATGATCCTCATTCATTTACTTATCCCGAGGGAACGTTAGGAAAGGTCATCATTTCAAATTTAACGACTGATATCCCACGTGAACAAACCATTCACTTAGAACCTTGGGATGCCTTTGTCGTAGAGCTAGGAGAAGACACATGACTAAATGGTGGAAAAATGCCGTAGGATACCAAATTTACCCTCGCAGCTTTATGGATAGTAACGATGATGGTATCGGTGATCTAAAGGGTATCCAAGCAAAACTCACTTATCTAAAGGAGCTAGGCATTGATTTTATTTGGCTAAATCCTATTTACAAGAGTCCAAATGTAGATAATGGCTACGATATTTCAGATTACCAAGCCATCAATCCTGAATTTGGGACACTTGAGGACTTGAAAGACTTGTTGGCTGCTGCTCATGAGCTGGGGATTCGTCTTATTATGGATTTAGTTGTCAACCATACCAGCGATCAGCACCCTTGGTTTATAGAATCAAAAAAAGGCAAGGACAATCCTTATCGCGCCTATTACTTATGGGCCGATGCGACGCCGGAGAAAATGCCGAATAATTGGCAAAGCTTTTTTGGCGGATCAACCTGGACCTATGATCCCAACACAAAACAGGCCTATTTTCACGTCTTCGCTAAAGAGCAACCTGATTTAAATTGGAAAAATCCAGCGATGCGGGAAAATATTTACCGAATGATTCGCTGGTGGCTGGACTTCGGCATTGACGGTTTTCGTTTAGATGCCATCAGCCACATTCAAAAAGAACCTTGGGATTTTAAAATCACGTCTAACCCTTGGGCGCCCTTCATGAATGTTGTCGGAATCGAAACGTATATGGCCGAATTGCGAGAGATTTTCCGAAGCTATGACATCATGACTGTCGGTGAAGCAAGCGGGGTGAATAGTAAAACAGCCCCCTTTTGGACCGATGAAGAAGACGGCTACATCGACATGATCTTCGAACTGGAGCATCAGGTTCGAACTGGTGAACCCGGCTCTGAAACAGGCGATCTGCTGGGCTTCAAAAAGGTATTATCCCGCTGGCAAAAAGACATGCAGCCGCTAGGATGGAATGCATTGTATACCGATAATCATGATAATCCCCGCAGCAACTCAACCTTTGGCAATGAAACCCGTGAATCAGCTACGGCACTAGCTACTGCTTATATGCTATTGAGAGGGACACCTTTCATTTATCAAGGTCAGGAATTAGGAATGACGAACTTCCCTTTCGAATCGATTGAAGAGGTCAATGCAACAGATTCACTAGCGGCGTATCATGATTGTCTAAATAAAGGAATTCCACCAGAAGAAGCCTTGCGTTTAATCACTCATTGGACCCGTGATCATTCTCGAACACCCATGCACTGGACTGACTTTGGCGGCTTTTCAACAAATCTCCCTTGGATGAAGATCAATCCTAACACGGATAAGATTAACGTTGCACTTCAGGAAGCAGACCCGTTTTCTCCATTAAACTATTACAAGAAATTGATTGCACTGAGAAAGTCATTGCCTGTTTTTCTAAACGGTAGTTATCATATCGAACTAGCAAAACATCCCAAAGTCTGGGCCTACACCCGCAAACTAGACTTAGAGGAAGCGTATGTCCTCACAAATTTGAGTGACCAATCGCAGTCTGTCACCCTACCCAATCGCTGGGTAAACGCACCAGCCATGATTTTATTGGCGAATTATCAATATTCGTCATGGAAAAAAACAATGACACTGCGACCATTTGAAGCGGTGGTGGTAAAAAAAGATGCTTAACCAATTAAGATTAAGCATCTTTTCATTATTCGACTACGACACCTTGGACTTCTAAAATTTTTTCATCAATCAAGCGTATGACTTCATCGCGTGCGGCAGCATCATCTACAAAGTTCAAACGATCCCCGTCGATTTGAATTTTAGGACTCTCATTGTAGTCCTCATACCATTGATCGTAACGGCTGTTCAATTCTTTATAATAATCATAAAGGGTTGGATCAAATTCCAGTTGTTCATATTCACGTCCACGCTTTTGAATCCGTTCCATCATCGTTTCAAAAGAAACACGGATATGAACCAACAAATCTGGATGCTTCTTGTGAGCGGCATAAGGCAATTCCTGCATCATATTCGCCAACAATTCATCATAAACCTTCACTTCTGTCTCCGTTGCCCGACCAAGATCGGCATTTAGATGGAATAATAAAGAATCCTCATATATTGAGCGATCTAGCACATTATTGTCATCCTGCATTGCTTTTTTGATGCTGTCAAACCGTTTGTTTAAAAAATAAATCTGTAATAAAAAAGCATATTGCTCTGGATCAGCATAAAACAGCGGCAATACCTCATTATCATCAATTGATTCATAAAAAGCCTGACTACCTAGATGCTCTGACAACATCGCGGTCAAACTTGATTTCCCTGCTCCAATGGTACCTGCTAATACAATCACGCTCATAAACCTCCAACTCACTTCATACAAAATATAGTAATTATTTCTCAACTTTTCTAATATACCCCCAATATCTTGTATCGTCAATCAAAATACCTATCTAAAAAATCACTTTTTTCTTCTAAAGAATGTTTAAAAAATCACTGATTTTCAAAAACTTTTCAGTCGTTTCGTTTACTTGTCCGTCTTCTCTGAGTAAAATGGGAAGAGACTAAAGTAGGTAATTATTACTAAGTAAGGTTTCTGTTAGCACTTCTAGTAAAAGATAAAATGAAAACAAATTGTTTTTACTACAAGAACAGTTCAATTAAAATAAATATTAACAAGAATATTTTAATTTTTCTTATGAGAAAGAACGACTCTAAAACGAAATAGGGGTTTTTTGAATGAAATCGATTGGCACGGGTTATGCCAGCGGGAAAATCATCTTAATGGGGGAACACTCAGTTGTCTACGGGGAACCAGCGATTGCCTTTCCTTTTTCAGGAACGGGCATCCAAGCAACGGTCCGCGCAAATAAAGTAGAATCATGGATCGAATCTAGTTTCTTCCATGGGCCGCTTTCAGAAGCCCCAAATACAATGCGCAACGTGACGGTCTTACTATGGTATTTAGTGAAGCATTTTAAAATTCCAGAACCATTTTATTTAAAAATTGAAAGCTCCATCCCCGCTGAACGGGGAATGGGCTCTAGTGCAGCAGTAGCGGTCGCAATTACACGTGCTGTTTTTGACTGGATGGAAGAACCCGCTACACAAGATAGCGTACTGCATTTTGTCAATCAAGCTGAAGCGGTTGCTCACGGCAATCCTAGCGGTATTGATGCGACAACCATCAGCGGTACTGAACCGATCCTTTACCAAAGAGGCATTGGTTTCCAACCTTTCCAGTTAAATATGGATGCCTTTTTAGTCGTGGCAGATACAGGTGTGAAGGGACAGACACGTAAAGCGGTTAAAGACATCGCAAAATTAATGGAGCTGCGTCCTTATGAAACTAATAAGCAAATGCAGACACTAGGAAAATTAACCAGTCAAGCACAAAAAGCCATTTTACAAAACCAACCACGGAATTTAGGCGACTGCATGAATCAGGCACAAGGCTTATTACGATTATTAGGTACCAGCAATCGTCACTTAGACCACTTGATTGAAACAGCTTTAGAAAATCAAGCCCTGGGAGCAAAATTAACGGGCGGCGGACGTGGCGGCTGCATGATCGCTCTGGCAGAAGATGAGACTAGCGGACGTCAGCTGCAGCAAATTCTATTGGATGCCGGTGCGCGAAATACATGGATCGAAGGGTTAGGTGTGTACGCACATGTTTAGTGGTAAAGCTCGAGCTTATACGAATATTGCCTTGATTAAATATTGGGGCAAAGAAAACCAAGAATTAATCATCCCAATGAACAACAGCTTATCGCTGACATTGGATGCTTTTTATACAGAAACACATGTGACCTTTTCAGAAGAGCTCATTGAAGATCAATTCTATTTAGACAATCAACTACAAGATTCGAAAGCGACCTTAAAAGTGAGTCGCTTTCTTAATGTCATTCGCGATAAAGCCGATTGTTCCTTGCGAGCGATTGTTAAAAGTCAAAACTTCGTACCGACCGCAGCAGGCTTGGCTTCTTCTGCTAGCGGATTGGCCGCTTTAGCAGGTGCCGCAAGTGCCGCATTAGATTTGAAGCTCTCTTCTGCAGAGCTGTCTCGTCTCGCACGTCGTGGATCTGGTTCTGCCTGTCGCAGCATTTACGGCGGTTTTGCGGAATGGCAAAAAGGCGATTCTGATGAAACCTCTTATGCTGTCAACATTCCCAGCGGCGGCTTTGAAGATGACTTAAGTATGATCTTTGTCGTCGTCAATGATGCACAAAAAGATGTTTCAAGTCGCGATGGCATGCAGCGCACTGTGGAAACTTCTGCTTTTTATGATGGCTGGCTGCAAACTGTACCAGCAGATTTAGCTAAGGCAAAACAAGCAATCGCTGAAAAAGATTTCACTGCTTTAGGCGAAGTAACCGAAGCCAGTGCATTGAAAATGCACGGTACCACTTTAGCAGCGAATCCGCCGTTTACTTATTGGTCAGCGGAAAGTATGAAAGTGATGAACCTTGTTCGTCAAATTAGAAGCAGCGGATTGCCTTGCTACTTCACGATGGATGCTGGTCCAAATGTAAAGATTTTAGTAGAACGTAAAAACGAAGAAGCATTACTTCGCATATTGAAGGATCAAATGGACAGTCAACAACTCGTTGTCGCCCACGCTGGTCCTGCAATTGAAATTTTGACAGAGGAGGAAATAAAATGATCGAAGTAACAGCACCTGGGAAATTATATATCGCCGGTGAGTACGCGGTGGTGGAACCGGGACACCCGGCTATTATCGCAGCGATTGATCAATTTATTTCCGTTTCGATCGGCCCTACTAAAAAAAGCGGCAGTATTCAATCTGCCCAATATAGTGATATGCCGATTCGTTGGACAAGACGTAAAAATGAATTGGTTTTAGATATTCGCGACAATCCCTTCCATTACATTTTGGCGGCAATCCATTTTACTGAAAAGTTCGCTCAAGAAAAAGGGAAACAACTAGCCTTCTTTGATTTGAAAGTAACCAGTGAATTAGATAATTCTAACGGTCGTAAATATGGTTTAGGCTCTAGCGGTGCGGTAACAGTTGCAACGGTTAAAGCGTTGAATGCTTTTTATAATTTACAGCTTTCTCAGCTGGAATTGTTCAAATTAGCAACTTTAGCCCATTTAAATGTACAGGGAAATGGCTCTTGCGGAGATATTGCGGCAAGCTGTTACGGCGGCTGGCTGGCCTTTTCTACTTTTGATCACGATTGGGTACTAAACAAATTAGAAACTGAAAGACTAACTACATTAATTGAAAGTGACTGGCCTAGTCTAAAAATTGAACCTTTAGAAGTGCCGGAAGATTTACGTTTATTGATTGGTTGGACTGGCAGTCCCGCATCGACTTCCGATTTAGTCGACCAGGTTCATCAATCTCGGGACGAGAAGAAAACTTCCTATGAAAACTTTCTTCAAGAAAGTAAAAAATGTGTCGATAAAATGATTCAAGGTTTCAAACAAAATGATGTGGCTTTGATTCAAAAAATGATTCGTAAAAACCGTAGTCTATTGAATCAATTAACCAGTCTTAGCAACGTTTCGATTGAAACAGAAGAATTGAAACGTTTGAATGATTTAGCAGAACAATATGGCGGCGCGGCGAAATCATCTGGTGCTGGCGGCGGCGATTGCGGGATCGTGATTGTTGATAAGCGCGCAGGTATTCTTCCTCTGATGAGTTCTTGGGAAAAGGCCGGCATTACACCGCTTCCTTTACACGTCTATCATTTCACGGAGGGCTACCATGAATCGTAAAGATGAACATGTTTCCTTGGCGCGAGCCTTCCATCAACAACCAAAAGAAAATGATTTCGATGCTGTTCGTCTGATTCATTCCTCTTTCGTCACTATACGACCAGAAGAAATTGATTTAAGTACCGAGATTCTCGGCTTGCAGCTTAGCGCCCCCTTCTACATCAATGCGATGACCGGCGGCAGTGAGAAAACCAAAAAGATCAATCATGATCTAGCGATTATCGCTCGTGAAACAAACTTAATGATGGCTACCGGTTCTGTCAGTGCGGCGTTAAAAGATTCAACTGTTGCAGACTCTTATAGTGTAGTCCGTGAAGTAAATCCTGACGGTTTGATCTTAGGCAATATGGGTGCAGGCAGAACAAGTGAGGATGCTAAAAAAATCGTCGATCTGCTTCAAGCCGACGGAATGCAGATTCACGTAAACGTGCCACAGGAACTTGTCATGCCTGAAGGCGATCGTGATTTTCACGAATGGCCGCATAATATCCAGCAAACCGTTCAACAATTAGATATTCCTGTAATCATTAAAGAAGTTGGCTTCGGGATGACCCGAGAAACCATTCAGCAATTCCAAACACTTGGCGTAAAAGCCGTAGATGTTTCTGGGCGCGGCGGTACCAGCTTCTCACAAATCGAAAATGCTCGTCGTAAAAAAAGAGAACTGAACTATTTAGATGACTGGGGCCAATCAACGGTAATCTCTTTGCTAGAAGCCCAAGAATTTGATCATCTGACGTTTCTTGCTTCCGGCGGAATTCGCGATGCTTATGACATTTTTAAAGCTCTTTGTTTAGGAGCTAAAGCAGTCGGCATCTCCGCTACGATTCTAGATCATCTAATCAGCAATGGCATTGATGCTACGATTGAAATGATTGAAGATTGGAAATCCCAGCTTCAACGTTTGTATCTGATGACTAACAAAGCAAAGACTGCAGATTTGATCCATAATCCTATCATTATCAGTGGCGCACCAAAAGAATGGTGCCAAGCTCGCAGCATCGATTATAGAAAACTAGCGGTACGCAATTAAGGTACAAATAATAAGAGGATGAGATCAATAGGTCTCATCCTCTTTACTTATAGTAATATTTTACTTCTAAAATCAAGAGCAGTATTTATTTTCCGAAAAGACGTTGCAGCCAATTTTTCTTTTCACCGATCCGAATATTACCGCTAATCTTTTTAGCATCTAACATTGATTGGAAAAAGATATTGTCCTGTAATAATAATTGATTAATAACCTGCAGACGTCGAAAATGCTTTTTCTTATCCTTATCAAAGGTTAGCTCCTCAGGGATAGTTCCCTGAGCCTCAAGCCGAGCATAGTCTCTTTGGATCATTTTCATCAATTCGTATTGTCGTGTTAGCAAATGATTAATTTGTTTGATTTCAGGAAGCGCCACAGACTTTTTCGAATCCGAAGGTGTTAATTTTTTTAGCGCAGCTACATAATCCTGCATATCTAACATAAAAATATGGTTTGACTTACTTGCCATTAAATTTTTTTCGTCCACTAAATAATCAATCAACATGCCTAATCGTGCATTTGATTCAGCCAACTCATTTATCTCTCGTTTCAGTTTCTCCATGCCCTTCGAATCCTTCCTCTTATCCTAATTCTAGTCTATCGTTTTTCACAGACTATAACAATCAAAGAGGACCATTTTGCGTTAAAGAATTGAATTTTTTAAACAAAAACATCTATTGTTATTTTAGTGAACATGCACAATAAAAGTTTGATTCTTCATTCTTAAATATTATAGGATTTTAAAATATTAAAAATATCAAGAAAGAGTTAGTTATATTATTGGGGCCACTGAAAAAGTCCAGTTTTTTTAAATTCAAAAAATCGAATCCAAAAAAAGCAATGAAATATCTATGCAAAGTGGAGATTAGCGACCAATATTTGGCAGTTAATCTCTACTTTTGTGAGTATATGTTTTTTTTATTTAACTTTATCAGTGGCGCCATATTATTCACACCATTTGTTTTGTATTTGACACAATAAAAGAACTAAATAATTTGAATGAAATGTACGTTCATTCAGACTAGGCATCTTATTAGATTAATATGGAAGTTACATGTAATAGTTTATAAATTAGATAAAAAGATGCCGATAAAATCACCATCTGCAAATGGCCCTTTAAACAACTGATAAACTACTACAAGACAAATTAAACTCAAAAAGAAATATTTATATGCAAATTTTACTTTATATTGATTTTTAAGTAACGAAAACTGAGCAGTCTGATAAAACCAGAAAACACTTAAGAAAAGCAACAAGCAGAAGTTAAACACTCCCCAAGTATCAGAATTTGAAATTTTATCTAAGAAAACAGTCTCTGTTTCAAATAAAATTTTCAATAGCATAATTTGAATCATACTGATAACTATTGGGTAGATGAATTGTTGTACTTTTCGAAACATTTTGGAGATCATGTCCTCTTTGGAATTTTTCACTGAAAAATAGTAGTTCCTTCTAAAAAATTTATATAAATGTCCAACGTTCAAAGCCAGAGATAATACGCAAAAAATTGTAGAAGCAAAGTATATCGTTCTTCCAAATTTATCCGAGTTGAAAAAGTACGAACTAAGAAAAAAAGAAAGAATATATATACCTAAAATAAATAATTTCAAATAAATATTTGTTATCTTGTACGTTTCCGAAAAATTCTTTTGATAAATCTCTGCTTCTTTTTCCTCCACTAAAATATCAGAAATCTGAGTTTGAACGGATTTTATATTTATTGATGAGTTGTTTCCGCTAGTAGATATGTTTTCATAATGTTGATTTTGTTTTTGTATAGCACTAGCTCGAGCATGATCCTCTTTTCGTTCTTTTTCCTCCTTTAAAATTATCGCACTCAAAGTCCCTGCAAATGTCAAAAATGCCGTTATCAATTCAATATTCTCTTTCATGTTATCCCCTTAATGTATAGTATTTATCAAGTATATTGTAACATGCAAATAACATAAAAAAATATTTATGTGGAATAGCGTATGTCATGCTTACATTTTCTCAATACTTATTTCTAAAAAAAAGAAGAGCCCTCTATAATGAAAAGGCTCTTGCTAATTTTTTTATGCTTTGTAATCGTAAGCTGTTACGATGATTTCTTTCAACTCGCTGATTAATGGTTCTTTCGGATTAGCTGTTGTACATTGGTCTTCATAAGCCAATTCAGCCATACGATCAACGGTAGAATTCAATGTTTCTTGAGTTACACCTTGTGCTTTCAAGTTCATGTCGATGCCACAAGTAGCTCCTAAGTTGTAAACTGCTTCGATCAATGCTTCAACTAATTCTGCTGTTGTATTGCCTTTAAGTCCTAAGAACTTAGCAATGTCAGCATAATCTGCATCTGCACGGAAGTAGTCATATTTAGGGAACATCGCATGTTTTTGCGGATCCTTCGCATTGTAACGGATGATATGAGGCAATAGAATTGCATTCGTACGTCCATGAGGAATGCCGTATTCTCCACCAATCTTGTGGGCGATAGAGTGACAAATTCCTAAGAATGCATTGGCGAATGCCATACCAGCCATTGCTGATGCGTTATGCATTTTTTCACGTGCTTCTGGATCAGCTGTTTTCACTGATTTTTCAAGGTTTTCAAAGACTAGTTTGATTGCTTGTAAGCTTAATCCACGAGTGTAGTCAGATGCCATAACAGACACATAAGACTCGATTGCGTGTGTCAATACGTCCATACCAGTATCCGCTGTTACTGAAGCAGGTACTGTCATAACGAATTGAGGGTCAACGATCGCAACATCTGGTGTCAACGCGTAATCTGCCAATGGGTATTTCACGTGTGTTTCGCTATCTGTGATAACGGCAAATGGCGTTACTTCAGAACCTGTACCAGAAGTTGTCGGGATACATACGAACTGAGTCTTTTCAGGTTTTCCGATATTGTACGTACGTTTACGGATATCCAAGAATTTTTGTTTCGCGCCGAAGAACGAAGTGTCTGGGTGTTCAAAGAACATCCACATACCTTTCGCCGCATCCATTGCAGAACCACCACCAAGAGCGATAACTGTATCAGGTTGGAACTCGTTGAACATTTCTAAACCTTTGTAAACAGTATTTGTTGAAGGGTTAGGTTCAACATCAGAGAATACTTCGATTTTCACATCATTTGTACGACGTCCAAGAACTTCACGAACGATGTCCGCATACCCAAATTGAACCATACCTGGGTCACAAACTAACATTACACGTTCCACATTTTCCATTTGCGTCAAGTACAATAGAGAGTTCTTTTCAAAGTAAATTTTTGATGGTAATTTAAACCATTGCATATTATTTCTCCGTTTCGCTATAGTTTTAACATTGATTAAGTTAATAGCAGATACGTTTTTAGATACAGAGTTCTTACCGTATGAACCACAACCAAGAGTCAATGATGGGATCATTTCATTGTAGATGTCACCGATACCGCCTTCAGCAGATGGTGAATTTACTAATACACGGCAAGCTTTCATACGCAAACCAAATTTCACTTGTAAATCTTCGTCTTCAGTATGGATAACTGCTGTATGTCCTAATCCGCCTAGTTCAAGCATGCCTTGGCAAAGATCGAAACCATGTTGGTGATCATTTGCTTTGATCATTGCTAAAACTGGAGAAAGTTTTTCACGTGATAATGGGTAATCAGCACCCACACCGTCTAATTCTGCGATCAGAATCTTTGTGCCAGCAGGAACTTTAATACCCGCGCGTTGTGCGATATCTTCAGCTGAATGTCCAACAATTGCAGGGTTAACTGCATATTTGCCTTCGTTCATTACAGCGTCTTCTAATCTCTTCAATTCTGCTTTTTTCACTACATATACTTGATGTGCTTGGAACTCAGCTTTTACTTCTTCGTAGACTTCTTTATCAACGATGACTGCTTGTTCAGAAGCACAGATCATGCCGTTATCAAATGATTTTGATACGATCAAGTCGTTTACTGCGCGTTTGATTTTCGCTGTTTTTTCGATATATGAAGGTACGTTACCAGCACCAACACCTAAAGCTGGTTTACCAGTAGAGTATGCTGATTTCACCATGCCAGGTCCGCCAGTCGCAAGAACGATTGCTACGCCTGGGTGGTTCATTAACATTGATGTTGCGTCGATCGATGGCTTTTCGATCCATTGGATACAGTTTTCAGGAGCGCCCGCCGCGATTGCAGCATCACGAACGATACGTGCAGCTTCAGCAGAACATTTTTGAGCACTTGGATGGAATGCAAATACGATTGGATTCCCTGTTTTCAATGCGATCATTGATTTGAAAATCGTTGTAGAAGTTGGGTTAGTTGTAGGTGTAACACCACAAACAACGCCGACTGGTCCAGCAACTTCAATCAATCCTTTTTGTTTGTCTTCGCCGATTACGCCAACTGTTTTGTCATGTTTGATGCTGTTCCATATATACTCTGATGCATACATATTTTTGATTGCTTTATCTTCGACAATCCCGCGGCCTGTTTCTTCAACCGCCATTTTTGCCAACATCATATGTTTGTCTAGTGCAGCCATTGCCATTTCGTGAACGATATGGTCAACTTTTTCTTGATCGAAATCTTCCATTTCTTTCAGAGCAACATTTGCTTTTGCTGCTAATTCATCAATCACTTGCTCAACGCTGATTGCGTCTTTTTCCTTTTCAATCGCTTTAGCCATGTGTATCCTCCTAAAAATTTTTGTGTTACTTTTCACATACACATCATACAACACCGTCAATCGTTTGTAAATAGTTTTTGTGATTTTTTTCACACCATTTCTAATTCTTAACAAATGCTATAATATCAATATTATTTGAACATTTGATTTTATGGTATTTTGAACTTATAAAAACGCTATCAAAGAACTTTTTTCACAATTACAGTCTCTTGAACGAAAAAAGAAGAACGCAGCAATGATAAAATTGTTGCGTTCTTCCTTCTTCTTAACCAATCATTATCCCATCTTTTTTCTAACTATCCAAAGTACACCCAGTATGCCAAAGCCTAAGAACGTCACTAATGGATTTGTTAACTCTCCCGTCCATGGATATTGTTTTTTTGAATTGGAGCTGGGTTTGCTCGCTTGCTGGCTGCTGAATTCTTCACGTGTTTCTGACGATTGAGGAAAATCTTTTTTTACTGGAACTGCTGCCCCATCCTTCGCATTCTCTTTTGTTAATCCGACTAATTTATCCTCTTTAGTAAAAGTAAATGTTAATGGTTCACTATCAAGTACATATCCTTCTGGTGCTTTTATTTCTACTAATGAATACTCGCCCTCCGGTAAGGAGTTGATATGAAGTAGCCCATTCTCGTCAGTGATCAGCTTCCTACGAAGATACATTTTTTCCCCTGCCGCATTTTTTAGTTCAAACTCAGCCCCCTGAAGTTTTTCTCCCGTCGCTGAATCAGTTTTCGTCAAATTGATTCCTTTCTCTTCTTTACCTTCCTTATCAGAGCGGCTCGTCGATACAGGTGTTTTCGTTTCTTTTGTTAAGAAATCGTTCGCTGCTTGTTTTTTAACGCCTCTTTCAATAGACGTTGTCTCCTCTATCTTCTTCATTTTAGGAACTGCTAACATTGGAATATCTGAAATTTTGCTTGGCAATTGTTTCTTCGTTACCGGTTGCTTCAAGATTCGAAAACGAACGCTTCGATTTTTCTCAGCTTGATAATCATATTGATTTCCCTCTCCGATACCGCCAGTAATCACAGCAACGTATTCAGGATCAGGAACCTCATGAATCAAATAACTATGTCCATCCTTTAACAGTGTTCGCCAGTCTGTTTCAATTTTATCTTTAAAGGCACCTTCAATTGTTTTAACTTTATAAAAATCAATCATTACTGATTCGTCCTGCCGGTCCAGCATTCTTTCTGTCACTCCATAGGCAATTGGTTTTCCTTCATCTGATTGATCTACGATAACATACTCAAAATTTCTAGAAGCTGCCATTTTTCCTTCAACCTTCATTTCAGCTTGAAGGAAATCAACAGTTGCAAGAGGCGTCTCAATAATCTCGAGTTTAGGTATATTCAACGAGCTATTGCCCCCCGCATCAATCTCATTTCCTGCCTTTATAGCTTTCAGCCCGATCGTTAGTTGAAGACTATTTAACACTTTTTGCCTTGCACCTGACTCATTGATGGTCACTGTCAAATGATTTCCTGTTAGCGAAGCTTGACCAAATATTTCTCCTGTTACTGAATCCTTCAATGATAGCGCTGAAAGATTATCCTTAACGCGAAAATAAGTGTCCTCCGGCAAAGAAACTCTGAATGTATCTCCTGCTTCAATTTGAGTCATCCATTCTTGGTTGATCTTCAATAAATAGCTTATAACAATTGAATCATTTACCCGAATCGGATTTTCTGTTGATTTTTCGACACCCTTGTTGTCTATTATCTTCGAACCGATAATGCTTATGTTCTTTGTAATATCGCTTGCCGCTGTTGAAGCTATTGGTAATGCTGAACCCAAAGTCATTAAATAAGAACCCAATAGTAACAGCAAAACAAACAATGAAAATTTGCTTCCTTTCTTCATTTTTTTCCCTCCAATGCACACGATTTACCAAACAAACTTCCTTGGAAGTAAAAGCTTCTCTTAATCCCCTTATGATTCTATCCGAAATACTACTTTTACTTATTTTCTCAGAATATCCACGAAATCTGGGGCTTTTTCCTAAACTAATTCTCCTTATTTTTTACTTATAATAAGCAATCTGGTTTTTTCAGTTAATGATTGGTTTACTGTTCAATATGTAAGAGGACATTAGAAAAATGAACGCAAAAAAGGCGCGTATAACTACGCACCTAATTAGAGCTTATTGAAGCAAGAAAAAATCTTACTTTTCTTCTGTATTCTCTTCAGTTTTATCTTCTGGTGTTTCTTCAACGACTGGTTCTGTTGGTTCAGTTGTTTCTGGTTCAACTGCGGCTGGTTCAACAGGTGCTGCAGCTGGACGTACGCCAGATTTCACCGTTCTAATTGACGCGCGATCAAATATCAGGTAAATTCCTTCGCAGTCTAACGTGACTGTTTTGTCGCTATTGTTGATCTCAGAGATTACACCGTGTAAGCCGCCGATGGTTACAACGCTATCTCCAACTTTCATTGCATCTAATAAATTTTGACGTTCTTGCTGTTGTTTCTTTTGAGAACGATTCATAAAGAAGAACATTCCCAGCATCAACACAAGTAAGATAATCATTGAAAAGTTTCCCATTTTTAAATTTCCCCTCGCATTCTTAGTAAATCCACTTTTAACTGTAACAAAGTTTTTAAGGTTACACTAGCTTTTTTATTCAGACTTTAGAAACTTTTTGCGTTTTGCTTATTAAAGCCGTACTCTTCAAAAAAGGCTTGGCGGAATTCTAATAGATTATCATCCATGATCGCTTGACGAACTTGCTTCATTAGATTGATTAAGAAATATAAATTGTGGTAAGACGTCAGACGAATCCCAAAAGTTTCATCACAATGGATCAGATGGCGAATATAGGCACGCGTATAGTTACGACAAGTGTAGCAATCACATTTTTCATCCAATGGACGGAAATCGTGCGCAAACTTCGCATTCTTAACAACTAAGCGTCCAGATGAGGTCATACAGGTACCATTACGAGCAATTCGCGTTGGCAGCACACAGTCGAACATATCGACACCGCGAATCACGCCATCGATCAATGAATCCGCAGCTCCTACGCCCATCAAGTAACGTGGTTTATTTTCTGGAATCAATGGGGTCGTAAATTCTAAGACACGATTCATTTCTTCCTTTGGTTCACCGACTGAAAGTCCACCGATCGAGTAACCAGGGAAGTCCATGCTGACAAGATCCTTGGCACTTTGACGACGCAAATCCTCAAAGCCAGCACCTTGAATGATTCCGAACAGCCCTTGAGTCGCTGGATTGGCATGGGCTTTCAAACCGCGTTCCGCCCAGCGAGACGTGCGCTCGACTGATTTTTTAACATAGTCATAGCTTTCATCAAATGGGGGACATTCATCAAAGCTCATCATGATGTCGGAGCCTAATTTATTTTGGATATCGATGGCCTTTTCTGGTGATAAGAACATTTTTGAGCCGTTCAAATGATTCTTGAAATGAACACCTTCTTCGACGATATTTCGCATATCCGCTAATGAGAAAACTTGGAAGCCGCCAGAATCGGTTAAGATCGGCTGATCCCAATTCATAAATTTGTGCAGGCCTCCTGCTTCAGCAACTAAATCTTCTCCAGGACGTAACCAAAGATGATAGGTATTGCTTAAGATAATACCGGCACCCATCTCCTTTAATTCTTCAGGCGACATCGTTTTTACGGTAGCCAAAGTTCCTACAGGCATGAACATGGGTGTTGGGAATGTTCCATGAGGCGTGATAATCTCACCGAGGCGAGCTCCTGTATGTTTTTCTTTCTTTATTAAACGATAAGAAATGGCAGGTTCAGTCATTTAATTTCCTACTTTCTTCTATATGTATAAGTCTGCAACTTGTATCATGATACTGGTTTTAAACCGCTTTTGCAACTTTCTATCTAGAGCTTAAGAAAGAAGGATACTTCCTCTATTCATCTCAATCTCCTTGATACTTTATAATATCACCAGGTTGGCACTCCAGAACTTCGCAGATCTTGTCTAACGTTGAAAACCGGATTGCCTTTGCACGGTTGTTTTTCAGTATTGATATATTGGCAAGCGTAATTCCGACTTTCTCCGAGAGTTCGCTCACACTCATTTTCCGCTGTGCCAAAACAACATCTAAATCAATGATAATCGCCATCTTTTCCCCCTAAATGGTTAACTCGCTGTCACTCTTCAACTCAGTGGCACTTTTAAATAATTCCTCGACAATTTGCGTAAAAATAAACGCTGTGAACGGAATCGAAACGAACGCTAAACCAATCACCATTACACCAGGAGCATCTTGCCGATCAGCAACTCTGTAAAAAAACGGTAAAATACCTACAAATACGATACTGACCAACAAAATAAGCTTCTTAATCTGCGAAACGACCTTCAACGTCTTGACAGAAAAAGCCTCCGCACCCTTAATAAAATTCAAAATTCGATTTAATAGAAACAACACACGAAATCCTAATACAACGGAACCAAAAACCGCGCAGTAAAGTAGACTGTTAATGACGTCTTTTCTTTCCGAAGAGAATTGGAAAGTAAAAATCACTGTGACAAAGATAACCAAGAACGAAATAATAATTAACGCCAGTTTAAGCAAATTGACCTTACGCTTCATCAAAACACCTCACTAAAATTGATACCCATAGATTAGCATTCGAAAAAATGATATTCAATATTTTTTTGTTGATAAACGATAAATTTAACTATTTTTATAGATTTATACAGGTCGTTTTTAAACAGACAAAAAACGCTAAGCTGATTTCAACTTAGCGCTTGCTTTTTATATATTTTCTGGATCGACTTCCGGCGCTTTGTGAAACTTAATTAGTTCAGTCACAATAATCGGAACTAATGAAAGAAGAATCGCGATAATCCAATGATTCATACTAATCGGAACCAAGTAGAACAGCTCCTGAGTTTGCGGAATCAAAGCAATCGCCGTGGTAATTCCTATTGCCAACCAAGCCATTTGCGCCAATGATTTATTCGTAGCTAAATCAACTTTGAAAATCGACTTGCTGCTGCGAACATTAAATACATGTAGTATTGATGAATAAGCTAAGACCAAGAATGCCACAGTTTGACCAACTTCTAAACTAGGCGGAGTAAAGTAGCTAATATGTTCGACAAAAGCCCCGATATAAAAACCGATCAATGTCACTACAGTAAAGACCGCTGCATTCAAACCAATTTTCTTCCAGAGGCCACGGGCAAAGATTCCTTCATCACGAGGAATTGGTTTTTCATCCATGATTCCCGCTTCTGCTGGTTCTCTACCTAACGCAAAACCTGGCAAACCATCAGCGACTACGTTTACGAAAAGCAATTGAACAGCTGTAAATGGCGCCCCCCAACCTAGCAGCATAGCAATAACCACAATAAAGATCTCTGAGATATTACAGCTTAACAAGAAATTGATCGCTTTGCGAATCCCTTGATAAACAGAACGACCGCGGGCGACTGCATCAACAATTGTCGCGAAGTTATCATCCGTCAAAACCATATCGGCTGCGCCTTTAGCCACATCTGTTCCTGTAATCCCCATCGCACAACCAACATCGCTGGCTTTCAATGCCGGCGCATCATTGACACCATCACCAGTCATTGCCACAACAGCTCCTGATCGTTGCCAAGATTTTACAATTCTGATCTTATCCTCCGGTGTTACTCGAGCATAGACAGATAGATCCTTGACACGATCATCCAGCTCTTCATCAGTCATTTTTTGCAGCTGAGCACCAGAAATCGCCTCTTTGCGGCTCTTCATGATACCTAGTTCTTTTGCGATTGCTCCAGCAGTCACGACATGATCCCCTGTGATCATGACCGTTTTAATTCCGGCTTTTTTCGCACGGGCGATTGCCGCTTTTGATTCTGGACGTGGTGGATCGATCATTCCGATTAGACCCATCAAACGTAAATTTTTCTCTAAAGCTTCTGAAGTAATCTCTTTCGGCTCTTCTTCATGGATCGCATAACCTACTGCAATGACCCGTAAGGCCTTTTTTCCAAAGCGATCATTGACGATCGCCGCTTGGTCTACGTCACCATAATGAAACTTCGGATATAAAACGTCGAAAGCGCCTTTTGTAATGGAGATAAATTTCTTTCCGCGCTTATGTACAGTCGTCATCATCTTTCGATCTGAGTCAAATGGTATTTCTCCAATTCGCGGATATTTTTCTTCCAGTTCTGCTTTCGTATGATAATTTTCTTCCACGGCACGAACAATCGCCGCTTCCGTTGGATTTCCTTTTATTTCTAATTCATTATCATCATTTTCCACGATGACATCGGTACACAAGGCCGCGATACTTAATACTTCCATCGCTTCATCAGTCATGCCTTCTTCTGTATCCACCACCGAATCCCCATGCGTCCAAACGCGACGAACCCGCATTTTATTTTGCGTTAGGGTTCCGGTCTTGTCTGAACAAATCACATTCGCAGAGCCAAGTGTTTCTACCGCAGGTAACCGACGAATAATCGCATTTTTCTGCGCCATCTTCTGTACGCCAAATGCCAAGGTCAAGGTCACGATAACGGTCAAGGTTTCTGGAACAGCGGCAACTGCTAATGAGATTGCTGTGATGAACATATCTAGCATTGGTTCCCCTTGCATCTGCCCAATGAAGAACACAAAAGCCGCAGCTGCCAAAGCGATCAAACTGATCCGTTTGCCTAATTGATTTAATCGTTTTTGCAGAGGTGTTTTTTGAGTTTCATCACTATTTAAAAGGCCAGCGATTTTTCCCATCTCGGTTTTCATACCTGTTGCCGTTACAATTGCTTTTCCGCGGCCGTTTACTACTGTCGAGCCTTTGTAAAGCATATTTAAACGATCACCTAAAGAATCGTCTTCTTCACCCTGATATTCTGGATCCTTCATCACTGGTTCGCTTTCACCAGTTAAGGCTGATTCTTCTACTCGTAATTGTGAGGCTTCTGCAATTCGCGCATCCGCTGTGATCATCGAGCCTGACTCCAGTAATAATGTATCACCTGGCACTAAGTCCTCTGCATCAATCTCTTCCTGTTTACCATTTCGTATAACAGTAGCCGTTTGCTTGTTCATGTCCTGTAAGGCTGATAATGCTTTTTCTGCATTTCCTTCTTGTACGATTGCTAAAACAGAGTTAATCACAACGATCGCAATAATTAGAAAACTCTCGAAATAATCACCATGATCTGTAGCAATGGCAGTGTATAAAGATATTACTGCAGCTACCAATAGAATAATCGTCGTAAAATCAGTCAAACTATGGAAAAACTTTTTTGCCAATGATTCTTTAGACGCTTCATCAAACTTATTTTTACCGTTATTTTTTATTTTCTCTTCAACTTTTCTTTCTGTCAGTCCATCATCCAAACTAGCATCGTATTCGCTAACTACAGCATCCACTGTCTCTTTGTAGGGTTCCATCCTATTCCTCCTTTTGTTATAAAAAACTTGTCTATATTATTACTATAACACAGAAAAGCCGGTGAACTCAAAGCATACACCTTTTATTTTCGTCAAAAAGTAACAAATATAAATATCTAAAATAACCAGAGGTAATCGCTTTCAAAAAAGTTGGTAATGTGCTATATTATAGATACAAGGAAGGAGGAACTTAGATCATTCGAAGGATTTCTCGATAAAGGAAAGTAGAAAAAAGTAAACAATAAAATTGTTAGTAATACAAGATTCACCGAAAAGTTGTCAATAGTGTACGTGTGAAGTATTTCTTTATAAATAGTGAATGCGTATCCAAGGTTGAGTAGTACATCAAACACACAAGTAAAATGATACGTAAGTAAGAAAAAGTTTCTTAAAACTGAATAGAAGTGAAAACGTAGTAAAAACAAATATTTATGTTTATAGTCAAGAAATTCATGTAATACTTTGCATGTATCATAAAGTAATATAAAATTCGAATGAACTAATCCTTCCGAAATTCTAAGAGCCAGGCTTATCGAGAGCCTGGCTTTTTTTGCGAGTTCGACTTTTCGCAGTATTTATTATTAATATCCGCTATGATAAAGTTTTAGACTATCAAAAATGTTGAACACTTTAGTCGAATCGTAGGCGTGGCGAGATTAAAACTCATTTTTCATGGGTTTCGAAAAATGAATTCCTTACTTCAAGATAGCGGTCAGTTTTTCTTCCTGCCTTAGCTTCTAAGGACTATTCAACGACAAAAAGGCACTAAATACTTGTCTGTATCTAGTGCCTTACCTTTCGATTCCTTTATTTCACAAACATCGCATCGCCAAAACTGAAAAAGCGATAACGTTCCTCGATAGCGTGGTGATAAGCAGCCAACGTTTTCTCACGTCCAGCAAACGCACTTACCAGCATCACTAATGTTGATTTGGGCAAGTGAAAATTGGTTGAAAAGGCTTGAACAATTTTGAACTCATAGCCGGGTGTGATGAAAATATCGGTCCAGCCACTATCTGCTTTGATTTCCCCAGAAAATTTCGTCCCGATCGTTTCTAAGGTACGGATCGACGTTGTCCCTACTGCAATAATTTTTCCACCACTGTCACGAACATCATTTAACTGAGCAGCAGCTTCTTCCGTTAAGCGATAAAATTCACTGTGCATTTGATGTTCAGCTATATTTTCAACACTCACTGGTCGAAATGTGCCAAGGCCTACATGTAAGGTCAAGTAAACCAATTTCACACCTTTAGCAGCGATTTTTTCTAGCAATTCTGGTGTGAAGTGTAATCCAGCTGTTGGCGCTGCAGCAGAGCCGTTTTCCTTCGCGTATACGGTTTGGTAACGCTCTGGATCTTCCAAACGTTCTTTGATATATGGTGGCAGTGGCATTTCACCAAGAGACTCCAAGTTTTCTAAAAAGATTCCTTCATAGGAAAACTCAACAATTCTCCCACCGTGCTCTAATTCTTGCTTCACTTCTGCCCGTAAACGACCATCTCCAAAAACAATCTGAGTGCCGACTTTCGCACGACGCGCTGGCTTGATCAGAGTTTCCCATTCATCTCCTTGGGTGTTGTTCAGCAATAATACTTCCAAGTGTCCTCCAGTTTCAGGCTTTTCGCCATATAAACGAGCAGGCAATACCCGTGTATCATTCATCACTAAGGCATCTCCTGGATTCAACTCTTCAATAATTTCATCAAAATGCTTATCCTCGATTTGGCCAGATTCTCGATCTAACACTAATAGACGCGAGCTGTCGCGTTTTTCTAGAGGGGTCTGGGCAATTAATTCTTCTGGTAAATCAAAATCAAAATCTTCAGTGGTTAACATAGCTTCTCCTCTTTTCCTCCGCTATTCTATCATGGGTCAATCCTATTGAAAAGCACTGTGCTGTTTTCTTTCTCACGATACCAATAGAAAAAAAGAGCAAATTTGTCAAAATTTTACTTAAGGTCCAGAAAAATGTTTTTTATGAGTTCTGCTAAACGTTGCGAAGAGTCAAAGTACTCGAAAAAAACATTCTAAAAATGTTATTCTTCTTTCAGTGAAATCGGTTCAAATTGCTTCTTTTTGACCAAAAAGAAGCGGTCTATTTGTTTTTAAACGCTTCTTGTTGCATACTAAAATCATAACTATGTTCATTTTTTTACATTCAATTGATACTTTTTGCAGTTCTCACTTGAGTTCTAACAAAATATATCGATCGTAAAAAAAGAAAAAAATTGGAAGATTTCCAACGATTAAAAAGGAGCACAGAAGATGATTGAATTTGACCACGTTTCTAAAATTTATAATGGAAACAAAGTAGCAGTGGAAGACGTCAACCTTTCTTTTAATAAGGGTGAATTTATTTGTTTGATTGGGACTAGCGGGAGCGGAAAAACAACAACCATGCGAATGATAAATCGTATGATTGATCCAACCAAGGGAACGATTCGGATTAACGGGGAGGATATCCAAAAGAAAAATCCCGTTGAATTACGACGCCAAATTGGCTATGTTATTCAAAATATTGGTTTGATGCCGCATATGACGATTCGTGACAACATTACTCTTGTACAACGACTATTGAAAGTCGACAAGGAAGAGCAAAACAAGACAGCAGAGAAAATGATTGACCTAGTAGAATTACCACGAGATATGCTAGATCGTTATCCACACGAATTATCTGGTGGACAACAGCAGCGAATCGGGGTTGTTCGTGCGCTTGCAGCTGATCAGGATGTCATTTTAATGGATGAACCTTTCGGAGCCTTAGATCCGATTACTCGTGATTCTTTGCAGGATCTTGTAAAGGATTTGCAAGAACGGTTAGGTAAAACGATCGTCTTCGTTACTCACGATATGGATGAAGCGTTAAAATTATCGAACCGGATCGCCATTATGGATAACGGAAAAGTCATTCAGTTTGATACACCAGAAAATATTTTGCAAAATCCAGCCAATGAGTTTGTTGAAGAATTATTAGGTGAAGACCGCTTATTGCAAGCAAAACCAGATACCACAACAGTTGGTGAGATCATGATGCACACAGCTATTTCTATCACGCCAGAAAAAAGTTTGCAAAATGCGATTCGTCTGATGCGAGAAAAACGGGTAGATACCTTATTGGTCGTTGATGAGGAAAATGTCCTGAAGGGCTTCGTTGACGTTGAAACAATCGACCGCGAACGCCGCCGAGGAAAAGCAACAAGCATCGGTGATATCATTAATCCAAAGGTATTCTATGTTAAAGAAGCGGCTTTGGTGCGAGATAGCCTACAACGTATTCTAAAACGTGGCGTAAAATATGTGCCTGTTGTAGATGAAGGCAATCATCTTGTGGGGATCTTAACAAGAGTTTCTCTTGTGGATATTATCTATGATGTTCTTTGGGGCGAGGAAGATACTTTCGGAGATGCGGCTGAAAACATCAGTAGTGAGGAGGCGTAATTATGCAAGCATTCATCAATGAATATGGTGGACAAATGCTGACAAAAAGCGCTGAACATTTATATATTTCAGCCATCGCTTTAGGCCTAGGAATTCTCGTAGCTGTTCCTTTAGGGATCGTATTGACCCGTTTGCCAAAAATTTCTAATTTAGTGATCGGGATCGCCAGCGTTTTACAAACCATTCCTTCACTTGCCTTGTTAGCATTGATGATCCCTTTTTTCGGTGTAGGGAAATTTCCGGCGATTATCGCACTGTTTATTTATTCGCTTTTGCCGATTTTGCGAAACACCTTTATCGGGATGAAAAATGTTGATCGTAATTATCGGGACGTTGCAAAAGGAATGGGAATGACCAACCTGCAATCGATCTTTACAGTGGAATTGCCTATAGCGATTCCTACGATCATGGCAGGAATTCGTTTAGCAGCTGTCTACGTAATCGCATGGGCCACACTCGCTTCTTATATTGGCGCAGGCGGCCTAGGTGACCTTATTTTCAGTGGACTAAACAACTTTCAACCTCCTTTGATTATCGCAGGTACTGTCCCTGTTATTTTAATGGCATTGATCATCGATCAGCTTCTAGGTTTATTGGAAGATCGGATGACTCCGGCAGCACTAAGGAAGGAGGATTAATCCATGAAAAAAATAAAGATTTTCATTTTACTGGGACTTTCTCTATTGTTCCTAAGCAGCTGTTCCTTTCCTGGTCTAGCCTCCAACGATGACGAAGATACTATCGCTGTTACTGGGGGAATCACCTCAGAAATGCAGATACTTGGAAGTATCACTGCTGGAATGGTTGAACATTATACTGACAAGAAAACGACAGTGATCAATAACTTAGCCACCAATATGATCAATCACCAAGCGATGTTGAAAGACGATGCTTCCATCTCATCCGCACGATATACAGGAACGGATTTATCTTCCATCCTGCAGTTACCTGCAGAAAAGGATCCTAAAAAAGCCTTTACTATCGTCCATGATGAATTTGAGAAGCGTTTTGATCAAACCTGGCTCCCTTCTTATGGTTTTGACAATACGTATGTATTCTTAGTTCGAAAAGACACAGCAGAAAAATACAACCTGAAAAAGGTTAGTGATTTAAAGCGCGTTGCAGGAGAATTAAAAGCTGGAGTAGATACTTCTTGGATCACGCGAAAAGGTGATGGCTACGAGGGCTTTAAACAAGCCTACGGTTTTGAGTTTTCTTCCATTTTGCCTATGCAGGTCAGCCTCGTCTATGATGCGTTGTCCGCGAAAAAAATGGATATCGTTCTTGGCTATTCAACAGATGGACGAATCGCCAGCTATGACCTTGTAATGCTAGAAGATGACTTGCGATTCTTCCCACCTTATGACGCAGCACCGATCGTATCAAATAAATTATTGAAAACTGATCCCAAGGTCAAAGACGCGTTGGAACGTTTAGCGGGAAAAATCTCTACTGAAGAAATGCAAAGACTTAATTACCGAGCGGACAATGACCTTGTGGAACCACAAATTGTTGCAGAAGATTTTCTAAAAGAACATAACTATTTCGAAGGGAAGTGAGCGTAATGCAAAATCTAAATACATTTCAACAATTCATTCAATATTATCAAACGAATGGCAGTATTATTTTTGCCCAATTTATACGCCACTTTCTGATTTCGATTTACGGGGTGATTTTTGCGGCGATCGTGGGGATTCCTCTGGGGATTTTCATTGCTCGTCATACAAAATTAGCAAACTGGGTAATTCGTTTAGCCAATGTTATCCAAACCATCCCTTCTTTAGCGATGATTTCCGTTTTAATGATTGGAATGGGGCTTGGAGTCAACGTCGTAATTTTGACCGTGTTCTTGTATTCGTTGCTGCCGATCATCAAAAACACCTATACTGGCATGCGTCAAGTCGATAAAAATGCATTGGATGTTGGAACCGGCATGGGAATGACCAATTGGCAGCGGCTATATATGATTGAGCTTCCATTATCTGTTTCGGTGATTATGGCCGGTATTCGAAACGCACTAGTCGTAGCGATCGGAATTACTGCCATCGGTGTCTTTGTTGGAGCTGGTGGTTTAGGTGATATTATTATTCGCGGAACCAATGCAACAGACGGAACCGCGATCATTTTAGCGGGAGCTTTACCAACTGCTTTGATGGCAATCATGACCGACTGGATTTTGAGTATCGTCGAACGCAAACTCGACCCAGCTACAAGGACAAGTAAATAAGCCGTAAAACAAATGCTCTCCAACCATTTATACAAATGATTGGAGAGCATTTTTCTATTTAAAATCTTTTTCATCCTCAACGATAAGCTTCCGATCATCCACTAATGAACGATACCAATAGGCAGATTTCTTCAATGATCGCGTACGTTGTTTATCCAACTCAATGCGAACCAACCCATAGCGATTTTTAAAAGCATTCATAGGTGAAACACAATCAGTAAAGGCCCAAAGCATATATCCCTCACAGGTCGAGCCATCTTTAACTCCTCGCAATAAATGGTAGAGATGTTGTGAGATGAATTCAATACGATAATCATCCTGAACGATCCCGTCCTCATTTTTATATAATTCCTCTTGTTCGCGTCCCATTCCATTTTCTGTGATTAGCCATGGAATTGGGCGATAATTATCTTTTAGATACATCGACATATCATACATAATCTCTGGGTAGATTTCCCAGCCGCGAGAGTTATTCATTCGTCTTCCAGGAAGATCAAAGCTTTCATAATAGGCTTCTGGGTGGAAGGGTGTTTGGTCACTCCAAGCATATCTTGGCGCACGGACGCGCTTTGGATAATACTGATTGATTCCAAGAAAATCAACAGGATTGTTTTTGATAACCTCAAGTTCTTCGTTTGTCGGATCAAAATAAATCTCATGTTTTTTACATACTTGAATCAGCTCTTCAGAATATTCGCCGTTAATCATGGGATCAAAGAACACACGATTAAAGAATAGATCATACATCTTCGCTGCCTGAACATCTTCAACTGAACTTGATCGAGGATAGACCATTTCAGGATTCAAAATGCAGCCGATCCGTCCGTCATCTTGTGTCCGATGATAGCTTTCAACGACTCTGGCTGTTGCTAAGGCCTTATGATAATTCCATAGCATCCATTTTTTTGTGTTTTGTTCATGTGGCCAGCGCGCAGCATCCAAATAGCATCTAGTTTGAACGACAATCGGTTCATTAAAAGTGAACCAATTTTTCACACGATCACCATATCGCTCAAAAGCAATCTGCGCGTATTGCACATATAGTTCAAGGACGTGTTTAGAAGACCAACCATCATAGGTATCCAGCAAGTATGAAGGCACCTCGTAATGCTCTAAACAGATCATCGGCTCTACACCTGCTTCGATCTGCCTATCAATGATCCCATCAATGTGTGCGGCATACTCCTCATCTACGATCAACTTTTCGTAGTCTGTAAAAAAGCGTGCCCAATTGATGGAGGTTCGATAATGAGTCAAATGAATCTCCTTCATTAGCGCGATATCTTTCTCATAATTTTCCATGAAATTCGTCGCCACGGCTGGACCGTATCCTTCGTGCCAAACAAATCTTTCGTTTTTATACCAGCTGTCGATAAAAGAGTCTTGACCTTCTTTTTTACCTTTCCAGCCCTCTGTTTGCCAAGCTGATGCTGCTGCTCCAATTATAAAATCTTTCGGAATTGAAATTTCCATTAGTTACCTCCTAGTTCATAGTAGTTTTACGCATTTTTTATTGCTGCTTTGTTCGAAACTTTAACAAACGGTAAATAGATCAAGATGGATACGATAATACAAATAATTTGAGTAACCACTGCACCAATATCACCTGCTGTCGCAAGATAAGCATTCACGATCGGCGGCATCGGCCAAGGGACCATCACCACCGCTTTTGCCGCAAAGCCAAGTGATGTCGCTACATAGCCGATCGTCCCGGTGATCAATGGGGTCGCAATAAATGGGATTGCTAAAATCGGGTTAAGCATGATTGGCATTCCGAAAATTACCGGCTCATTGATATTGAAAATTCCGGGAGCCAAGGATAATTTGGTGATTTCTCGCATATCCTCTCGTTTACTAACGAGTAAAATTGCGATCAATAAACCGATCGTAACCCCTGAACCGCCCATGCTCATATACATATCCCAAAAAGGCATTGTGATAATATTAGGGATTTCTTTTCCTGCTTCAAAGGCTTCGGTATTCACAGCGATGGCAGCCAACAGTAACGGTTCACGCACAGGCTTTACCATCTGGTTTCCATGGATTCCGATGACCCAGAACACCTGCGCTATAAACATAAGCAGTAGGATTCCTGGCAGGCCTTGAACAATCCCTTCGAGCGGTCGCTGTACAATATTGTAAATAATGTCATACGCGTACATTCCCGTCACCGCTTTTATTACAAAACCCGCAGTTGCAATGATAGCTACCGTTAATATGGTTGGAAATAAAGCTGAGAAGCTTTCTGATACATTGGTGGGAACAGTATCTGGCATTTTTAACTTCAAACGTTCTTGGCGTCCTAGCCAACAATACAGTTCAATCGAAGCAATCGCCACAAACATCCCGAGGAATAATCCTTTCGTATCTGTATATTGTTTCGCTAGAACATTTTCAGCTATGACAGTGATATTATCAGCATTTACATATTCATAGACAAAAGGATTGACTGATAGATAGCTCATCACCGCGACAATTCCCGGAAAAATGCCTTTCACGTTGTTCAACCTGGCCAACTCGATACCGATCAGAAAAACTGCGTAAATCGTTAGAAAACTCAAAGTAACATAACTTACAGCTGATGATATCGGTTTCAATTCTGCTAAAAAGCTCAGTGCCTTGATTCTCGCTAAACCATTTTCATTGTCAAATACCATCGCTGAGAACAAGGTCCCAAACGCTCCGGTAATGATAACTGGGATTAAGGAAGCAAAAGCATTCTTGATTACCATGATGTAACGAAATGAATTGACCTTCGTCGCAAAGTTACCAAGAACTTCCGTAAGTTTTCCCATAAAGCCGTTTTCCATAATACTCCTCCTCGTAATTGATTCTTGCTTTTTTAGTTTTCAACTATGCTATACTCTTTTTACAACTTATAAAAAATCATGATAAAATCGGAACATCAATCTTTTTAGTAATCGATTACATTGCCAATCTAATACAGTTATAAAAATTTGTAAATTCAAGTATCTTTTTCTGAAAAATTTGTAAACCTCAGGCTTATCAACTTACTTTTCAACATTAAGGGAGAAGAAAAATGGCGTTTTATCAAGACATCGCAGTAGACCTAAGAAAGCAGATTATCGATGGTGTTTACCCAAAAAACTCTAGATTACCGAATCAAGCAGAATTAGCGAAGCTTTACACCACAAGCCGCGTAACAATCCAAAAAGCGTTGAAAATCCTACAAATCGAGGGATTAATCGAAGGACGACAAGGATCAGGTTCTTATGTAAAGGGTCCTGAATCGGTCTATGATTATGACGCTAGTATTTATGGCGGCATGACAAAAAAACTGGGGCATCTAGGAAATCTAAACAGTAAAATTATTTCCTTTGGCGTGACCTTTCCCAGTGAAAAGGATCAAGAAAAACTGAAGATCGGTAAAAATGATCCAATCTATGATATTATTCGACTTCGTATGCTGGACGACGAGCCCTTAGCGATTGAATACACGGTGATGCCTGTCTTACTAATTCCAGGAATCAGTGAAGAAATTTTAAAGAGCTCGATCTATCAGTATATCCAAGAGGACTTGCATTTAAAATTTGGTCAATCGCATCGTAGAATCAAAGCAGACAAACCTGATCAATATGACATTGAATACCTTCACTGTCAGCCAGACGACCCTGTCTTAGAAATCGAACAAACGGTGTATCTGGAAAACGATCAGCCTTTTGAATACTCTCAAACACGACATCGTTATGACAAAGGTGATATTACCATCGTAAACAAATCCAGCAGACACATTTATCGGTTGTAAAGCTTTTATTTAGCAAATTCTCCAAAACACAAATATCCTCTTCCTTTAAAAAAGGAAGAGGATATTTGCTATTCTATAAACTCAGTACAACTAAATTAACTATTCAACAATTCATAACCGACTTCCTCATCACAAATCAAAACATTGATTAATTTACCATTGATTGCACCAAGGGTTGCTGTTGCTCTTTTTTTTGAGCAGACTGCACCAATGCTGATTGGGGATAGTCGAAGTGAATCTAGACCACTAGAAATCGGGAACTGATTACGGTATTGAATTTCTTTTCCTTCGACATCAAAGGCCCGACCAATCATTGTTCCCACAGCTCCTTCAGCGAGTAAATCATTCAAATCACGATTATCTAAGATCCCTGAAGAGACGAGCGTATTCCGCGTCGTTTCGATATTTCCGATTCCGCTAAAAGCCACATCAATCTTGCGTCCCAGCGAAATATTCAAATCAATTTGCGGCTGAGCCAGCAGTTCTTCCTGCAGCTTACGGGAGTTGACAAACGCTGGTGCATTGAAGAATTCATGGCGACCTTCTAATTTTTGAGCCAAGCGAAAAACTAACTCGTTGCCATCCATCACTGTTCGGTTCGGCCCTAAGCTTCCAGTCAGCTGGACCACATGGACATTTTTCAGCTCATGATCCGGGAAGTGTTTAACCATTTTTTCAACGGTTCTCCCCCACGAAATCCCTAAAAGCTTGTCATCCGCTAAAACTCCGTTGATATAATCAGCTGAAGCTTTACCTACATTGTCGAGATTGAATTCATAATCTCCCAAGCTTTTTACAACAATAACCTCCAAAAGATCGAACTTTTCTTTTAATTTCGTCATTAACGCATTGTTACGTTCAAAAGGCGCTTCGATCGTGATTTTAACGATCTGCTTCTCTCGTGCTTCCTCCAGCATTCTAGAAATGGATGGACGTGATACCCCAATTATTTTCGCAATATCGTTTTGATTCATCCTATCTAAATAATACATTTCTGCTACTTTTAATAATGTAGAAATATCATTCGCCATATTATCCTCCTAGTTCAAATACTGGATCAGCATCCTATAATTATGTAATAAAGTTGTCAATCATTTTCAAAGCCGTGACTACACCGTCTTCATCATTCGTCGGACAATGCCAGTTGGCTGCCTGTTTTAATTCACTTGTTGCATTTCCCATCGCGATTGATTGCGAAAAGCGTTCAAAAGAAGAAAGATCGTTGTCATTATCCCCCACGACAAAGACCTCGCTGTCCGAAAGTCCATAATAAGCTGCCAGTTTAGCTAAAGAGCTGCCTTTACTGACATTTTTCTTACCAAACTCGATCATCGTCGGATAGCCTTCCACACAGGTATAGTGTTTTGAAAAACGCTGTTCTACTCGACTTTTGTTCTGTTTTATTATATCGGGGTTATCGCAAATAAGCAATTTGGAATATTTTTCAGTCGGCTCACTTTCGCTTATTGGACAAAACCTCAGCAGATTATTTGTTAAAAAACAAAATTCCAGTGTCCCGAGATTTATCGAAGGAAAAGCTGTGATTGCTCCACGATCATTAACCGCAATACAGGTCAAGCCATTTTCACAACAATAATTTGTCAGTTCTTGATAAGCCGAAAAATCCAGAAGCTCCTCAACCAGTCTATCACCAGCACCATTTTGAACCAGAGCACCATTGGCGAGAACATGATAATTCTCTGCTATTCCTACTGCTTGAGCCTGAGGCAGCACTCCTGAAAGCGGACGTCCAGAACAAAAGGCGAATATGTACTTTTTACTTTTAGCTCTCTGGCGAATTGCTTCTGCAACACTTTGTGACAGCCTGCCATTCGAATCCAGCGCTGTTCCATCAAGATCCAAAGCAACTAATACCATCCGAATCTCCTTTCAAAAAAGGCTGGACACTTTATCCAGCCTTTTGACATATTATTTTCCCATTTCTTTTAAGGCGGCTAATGCTGCATCTAAAAATGTTTCTTCGTCCAATCCAGTCAGTAATCCCACAGAATTGATTTGCGGAATCCCTTCAGCATCGGCAGGATCAATTGGGCTGGTAAAGGCAATTAAATCAATATCATTATTAGCAACTGCTCCTTTGACCATTCCTGGATTTACTTCCTGAATTTCTACTTCATAACCGTATTCCTCTAGTAACTCCACGATTCGCTCCCCCACCATGGCAGAACTAACCGTACCAGATCCACATACAGATAATATTTTGATTTCAGTCATCTCAAAACCTCCAATTTAAGTAGTTTTCATGTTCACACTCTGATAAGCCCTTTTATCCATTATAGTATAACGCTTTCATAAAATGGAGTTTTTTAGAATTTAATTTTGCTAGTCACTGCTAAAACCTCTTCCGGTGTTGTCGCAGAGCTGATTGTATCAAGATCTTCTTTGGTCTTAAAAACGTTCATTAATTGTCGCAGTAAATCCAGCTGCTTTTTCGGATGCTCCATCGCCAACGGGAAAAATATTTTACTTTGCAGTTTAATATCAGGACTGCCCATCATCGATACTTCAATCGGTTCTTTGGTTACGACGACACCCATACCCGGTCGCAAGACATGCTCCGGATCTGTATGAGGAATCGCGATGTTGTGTCCATCTGCTGCTAGCCCAGTGGGAAAAACTTTTTCTCTAGCCACGACTGCTTCCACATAAGACGGTTTAACTATTTCCGCCTTTTCAAATTCAGCACCGATCAACTGAATGACCTCTTTAAATGAATGAACATCCTGATCAAGTAAAATACAATTTTTTTCAACAAGATTCTTTTCTTCCATCGCAAACCCTCCTTTTATTGTTTATTCGGCTGCAAAACAACTTTGATTTCATTGCCAGCCATCACTTGTTTAATTGCTTCTTCCCATTGCTCCAATGGGTAAATTTTTGTGATCAAGCGTTCCGCGTCGATTTTTCCCTGTTTCATCAGATCTAAAGTCAAATGCCAAGTGGAAGGCTTTTGCGAACGCGAGCCGATAATATTCATCTCACGCTGTACAATCGAATTCATATCCAATTCATTTAAATTTTTGCCAAAAACGCCCATTTGTACTAAGGTGCCCTTTTGCTTCAAATAATCAAAAATCGCTTTTATCGCCGGTGCCGCTCCAGAACACTCAAAACAATAATCCGCACCCTTATCGTTGGTGAACTCTTTGATAATCGCTGTTGCATCTTCTGTCAGCGAATCAATCACTCGATCAGCACCTAATTCTTTAGCTGTCTTCAACCGCTCGGCATCTTGGGTAATCCCTACAACGATTACTCTAGCCTCCACACTTTTCAACACTTGACTTAAGCATAACCCAATTGGACCAGGACCGACAATGACTGCTACTTCATCCTTTTTAACTTGAGCCTTTTCCAAGCTGGCATGAACTCCGCAAGCAATCGGTTCAGTAATCGAAGCTGCCAATAAACTGATTTTTTCATCCAACACATGAATGCTTTCCTCACGAGTCAACACATACTCGGCAAAGCTGCCGTTCACTTGGCTGCCTATGCCTTTGCGATTCAAGCAAAGATTATATTCTTTATTTTGACAAGATTCACATTCTCCACAGGTATCAAAGGTTGTTTCACTAGTGACGAATGCCCCTTTTTGAACTTTCGTGACATTTTTTCCAATCGCTTCTACTACACCAGAAAATTCGTGTCCTAAAACTAGTGGCGTTTTTAAACGATCATACTCACCTTTAAACCCATGGATATCTGTTCCGCAAATCCCCGTGTAAATGACTTTGACTAAGACTTCCCGATCTTTAGGCACAGGTTTCTCAATCTCTAATAATTCCATTTTGTTATAACCAGGTTCTATTTTAACTAACGCCTTCATGCAACCACCTTTTCTTTTGGCGTATCTGGATTTTCGCCTTCCAAGAAGCTCCAAACTGCTTGCTTGTTTTTCTTGAATAAGATATACATTGCGAAGTAAATTACAATAACAATTCCCATCCACAAAAAGTTTCCTGATAAAAATGCTAAGAAGATCAAGGCCATTACCGGATTATATAAAATTCCGAAGCTGGTGATCATCATGGCTCCTTCTGGAATATTTACACCGACTTGTGCAGCAACTTCAGTAAAATATGGAGCCGTTAACGTACATACATACAAACCGATTGTAAACCAAATAATGCCCGAGATCACGCCTTTGAAAATATTTCCCTTTGATACACAAATAATCATTTCTACCATGTAAGGCAATGCGATTAAATCAACTAACGGCAAAGTTTCGTTTCCTGGCAAGATCATCGCCAATAATACCATGATCGGAATTAGAATCAGTCCCGTCATCAAGGTCGCAGGCTCACCATAACCAACTGCGTCGTTAACAGAGAGCATCCATTCACGATTCTTACCGCTGCCTTTTGCCGTTTTCTTACTGGCATTTGTCAAACTAGTAAATGCTGAAGCAAAAATACTCGCAACGCGTGGGAAGATTGCCATAACAGCTGATACTGCTAGTCCCATTGTGAAAACACTGCCCCAACCATCTAAGCTCGTCAAATTGTTCAAGTTCCCCATGATTCCGATCAGCAGACCAAGAAATAATCCTAAAGTAATCGGTTCTCCTAAGAAGCCTAATTTCTTTTTCAGCGTTGCAGGGTCCCAATTAATTTTACCAGCACCTAATTTGTCTAAAATCCAATTCATGATGATTGCATACGGCACTGAAGTAACATGGTGCGGTGCAGTCAAGGTTGTTCCTGGTAAATTATAGTAATTCGCCCAACGTTTCGCAATTACCTCACCTAGTAGCATGACGTATAAATTCTGTACGATCATGCAAGCCATTGCCAACGCCATGTTACTGGTGATCAAATAAATCATCGAGCCCCAAACCATGAAAGAATAGTTATTCCACATATCACTTGGCATAAATACATCGGTCCATCTTAATAAGAATAATGCCACTTGCAGAACCAAACCTACTACTAAGAAAACTACTCCGACTTGCGTCGAATACGCAATGACCGAAGTCGCCTGCCAGCCTGTGTCAAATACCGGCAGCTTTACACCCGTTTGCTCGACCATGTTGTTGATGACCGGAGTAACAATTGGTACAAATGAATTCACGATCAAATTGAACCCTGTCAATCCGATCCCAGCATTCAAAGCAGACTGAAAGGCTTTTTTAGGTTTTACCTTCAAAAATAATGCCACAATGAATAGCATTACTGGTACAACAACCGCCGCTCCAAATGAACTTAAGATATTTTGTAACAACTCCACAATAATTCCTCCCTTTATGAACTTTTTTTCACTTAATAGAACTTATGAAAAGTATCGCATGACATTTTATCATTGTCAACACTTTTCTTGAAAACGATTACAGCTAATAAACCATGCAAATATACGCAGATTAATAAAAACGATCCAAAAAAACCTTATTGACTTTTGTTCTTTATAATGAAATAATGTAAAAAACAACATTGGAGGTTATACTATGCTGGAACAATTAAAAGAAACGGTATGCAAGGATAATAAAGCGCTTCCTAAAAACGGGTTGGTTTTATGGACGAGCGGAAACGTCAGCGCAAAAGATTCCGAAACAGAATATGTGGTCATCAAACCCAGCGGCATTCATTTTGACGACTTAACACCAGAGAGCATGATTGTCGTAGATTTGAAGGGCAATGTCATTGAAGGTGATCTGACTCCTTCTGTCGATACAGAATCTCATTTATATGTCTACAACCATTGTCCTGAAGTATTAGGTATTACACATACACATTCCCCTTATGCGACAGCTTTTTCGATTGCCGGAGAATCACTACCTATATATACAACTACTTCTGCTGCCGTTTTTGGCAAAGAGATTCCGTTGTCAGAAATCGCTGCTGTCGGCGAGAAAGCCATCGGTGCCGAGATTGTTCGTTGTTACCAAGAAACCAATTGTCCCGCAATTCTATTGAAAAACCATGGTGTCTTTACTGTTGGAAAGTCTGCGACAAATTCACTAAAAAATGCGGTTATCCTAGAAGAAACGGCTCAAAGCGTCTATTACGCCAGAACTTTAAACACCTCACTCAAACCATTAGAAGATTCCTATACTGCCGAAGTATATGACTTCTACCAAAATAATTACGGACAAAAATAAAGGAATTAAATACATTAATACGAAAAAGGAGTTTTATCATGGCAAATCATTATACGGTCGCTGATGTAGAAAAAGCGGCAAAAAACATTCGCAAACATGTTCTAAAATTGACACTTGAAAGAAACGGCTGCTACCTCTCACAAGCTTGTTCATCAGCAGAGCTTTTCGCGACTCTTTACTTACGTGTATTGAACTTAAGCGAAAGCAAAGCACCTCGTTTACCTGGAAAATTTCCAGGAACACCGTCGAAGGACAATATGGATTACATTCAAGGGGCTGAATATCACGGATCATTAAAAGCACCTTATGATCGATTCTTTATCTCACCCGCACATTATGCAGCACCTGTATATGCAGCATTGATAGAAGCAGATCGTTTAGATGAAGCCGCATTAGAAATGTTCAATCGTGACGGCTATTCAATGGAAATGATCGGTGCAAATCACACACCCGGTTTTGAAAACGCTGCCGGAACACTAGACCAAGCAATCAGCGTTGCAGGCGGGACAGCTCATGCCCGGAAATTACGTGATGAAGAAGGCCGTGTCTTCGTTATGATGTCTGATGGCGAAATGGAAGAAGGTCAATTGTGGGAAGCAATTCAAGCGGCGGTCTTCTATCAATTGGACAATTTGGTTTTAATCGTGGATATCAACGGACAACAAGTCGAAGGCGAAACAAAAAAAGTAATGAACATTGAACCTCTAGAGGATCGCTTCACTGCATTTGGTGCCAAGGCTGTTTCGGTTAATGGACATGATATTGAAGCGATTGAAGAAGCTGCCAAACAGGGAGAAAAGAACAAGCCGTTAGTGATTCTTTGCTATACCGATCCAACGCAAGGGATTCCGTACTTAAACGAAAGAAGACCGATCCTGCATTTCGTTCGTTTAAAAGAAGGCGAAGAATTCGATAAATATACGAAATTCTATAACGAAATGTAAGAAAAAAGGAAGGAGTTTTACTATGAAAATCGAATCGGATGTACATTCAAAAAATATGATTAAATTCGCACAAGAAAATGAGGATGTGTTAGTCTTATCTGCTGACTTAGGTACCTCCTGTGAAGTCAAAGAGTTTCCAAAGGTCTTCCCTGAAAAATATTTATCAATGGGGATTGCGGAACAAAACATGTTAAGCTGGGCAGCCGGATTGGCTCGTGAAGGGTTTCGTCCTTTCTTACACACCTTTGCAGTCTTTTTATATCGCAGACCGCTGGATCAGCTAGAGATGTCGATCGCATATCCGAACCTGCCCGTTTCTCTTTTAGGCTTCGTACCTGGGATCACTACTCCCGGCGGTGTTACTCACCAATCAATTGAAGATGTCGGTATCCTGCGAACGATCCCAAACATGACGATTTTTGACTGCGGTGATGCGACAGACGTTGAATCAGCATTGAATATTTGTAAAGAAGTCAATGGACCAATCTATGTCAGAATGCTACGAGGCCAAATGCCGCGTCTCTTCTCACCTGACAAACCAACAGAGTTCAATAAGGGTCGTGTCATCTCAGAAGGCGATGATGTTGCTTTGTTCTCTAGCAGTATCTGTACCGAAGAAGCAATGCGAGCGACTCAATGGCTTGAGAAAAAAGGTGTCTCAGTTCAGCACGTTCATATCACGACACTTAAACCTTTCACCGATCCATTAGTGGTTGATTCAATCAAGAAAGTAAAACATGGTGTTGTTACCATGGAAAATCATGTCACCATCGGTGGTTTAGGCACCGCAGTCGGCGAAGTAATGCTAGAGCACCAGCTGCATAAGCAATTAATCAAGGTTGGAATCAACGATGAATGGACGCACGGCGCTTCGAAACCTTATTTGTTGAAAAAATACGGGTTAGATGCCGCTTCATTAATCCGAGCTGTTGAAAAAATCCTAGACAAAGACCTCGACTTCAATGAGGATGAGCTAGAAGAAATTCGTTTAGAAGACTACGATCGCGTATAAAACAAAAGAGTTCCTGAGAAAATCAATTCTCAGGAACTCTTTTTAAACGATGAATTCACTAACTCCAGTTTGAAGATAATCCTTTACCGTTTTCGCTAACAAAAGCGGTGATTTAGGAATCGCATCCACAGTATCCCCTGCGATATGCGAAGTAATGACCAAGTTATCCAGTCCGAGTAAAGGATCATCCGCCGCTATTGGCTCCTCCCACACAACATCAATAGCAGCTCCAGCAATTTTTCTCTTCTTCAAAACCTCAATAAAATCCGCTTTAACCAGAATATCAGGACGAGCAGTATTGATTAAATAAGCACTAGGCTGCATAAGAGCCAACAATTTCCTGTCGATTAAATTTTCCGTTTCAGGCGTTACCCGCATATGCAGAGAAACAATATCTGAATGCTTAAATAATGCCTCTAAAGAAACAAAGGTTAAATCAATACCAGATGACCGTACTGCTTCTTGATCAATAAAAGGATCGTAGGCGATCACTTTTACTCCAAGATTGACAAGTCGTTGGGCCACCATTTTCCCAATATGCCCCAACCCAACTAAACCAACTGTTTGACTAGCAAGCGTCGTTCGATAGGCATCATTCGGAAAATTTTTCGGCCACGCTCCCTGCATCACCGCCGCATGAGAAAGCGCAATATTTCTGGTCACTGAATAAATCATACCGATGGTATAGTCTGCAACCGGTTCGGCGTTCCGAATGACATGAATAACTGGAATCCCCATTTCCCGCGCTAACCCAATGTCAAGATGCTCTATCCCACCACGACAAGTTCCAATCAGTTTCAGATTCTGTGCCTTTTCCAACAACTTACGAGAAACTGGAGCCACGTGAACGAAGAAATAATCGGCATCACTTATTTCTTCCATAATCCCTTCAGGAATCGCTACCGATTCAGGTCCGTTTTGTTCAATCAATTTTAACTTTCGCTGAAATTCTTTCGGAGAATCTTCCGGGTACCATTCTAAAGAAACAATCTCTACAGGCTCTGGCAGATCCATCATTTCAACCGCTTGTCTCCATATATCCACAGAAACAAATGTATCTCCGACAATAATTACTTTACTCATTGCTCATCACCTCGCCGCACTTCTTTTATTGTCCATAACTAGGAAAACGCTCGTGTACTTCAGCCATGTCTGCATCGTCCAATATTACTGGATCTCCAAATAAAGAAGCACCTACATGTAAACCCGCTAAACGTTCGATCTCACTTGCTACCGAAAAAGCATCGTGCAAATTCGAACCGCATGTCAGCAGTCCGTGATTCGCTAAAAAACAAGCATAACGATTCTCCATCGCTTCAAAGGCGTATTCTGCCAACTTCTCCGTCCCAAACGTCGCATATTTAGAGCAGCGAACATCACCGCCTCCTGCAATCGCTATCATATAATTAGTCGCTGGAAGAGGCTTGCGGCAAGTCGCAAGAATCGAACTAAATGTCGAATGTGCATGTACGACCGCACGAATCTCATCACCTCGCCGTTGATAATTAATCAAATGCATCTGCCATTCACTTGAAGGATTCCTTGCTCCTTCAACAACCTTCCCTTCAAGATCCAGCACAACAATATCCTCTACTGTCATCTCGAAATAATCAATGCCACTAGGCGTGATTGCCATCAGCTGGCTTTCAGGGTCATACATGCTGATGTTTCCGCCAGTCCCTGCAGTCAATCCAGTCGAAATCAATTTTTTGCCATATTCTACCAGCTGTACCTTTTCTGTATCCATCATACGCGCTACTCCTTTTTGAAATTATGTTCATTTAATAGAAAATATTTTCTATAGTTAAAATATCATCTTCTTGTTGATTAGTCAACAAAGAGCAAAAGTTCATTTTACAGAAATATTTCTCTAACCAAATCTCTAGCTATACCAAAAATCTTTGCATCGTCTCTTTTCGCGTTACCTATCCCGTGGTATCATTTATGAACAGTTAGTGTTCTGGTAACATCGAAAACAAAGTTATCTGTCTGATGGGCTTTGGATAAAATGAGAGGAGTGGTGAAAATGAAGGGCTTGGTCTGTAAATATTGCGGTGGAAATCAGTTCGAAAAAATAGAATCTGGTTATGAATGTAGCTATTGTCACGCAGTCTACGAGCTTGATGCACCACCTCTAGAAAAAAGACAGCCGCGGAAAAAGCTGGCTTTCATTATAAGCATCACCTTGTTTCTTATTGTGGGTATTCTTTTTATTAGCAGTATTCTTATTCCCTTTTCATTGAAAGCAACTCCTTCAAAGAGCGGATCGAAGCTGACTACATTTAAGCCTGTCACCAACGCTAAAAGCTCGACAGATTCGACAACCTATTCACCTAGCCAATTGAATAATCCTGAGCGAAATGTGAGAATCGCCGAGCTTTCATTGAACCAAGAGGAGATTGATTTAGCACTTGTATCAGCGGAAGAATACGGCGGCGACAAGACGGAAGAGTTTAAAGAACGAGTATCGGCCGCACAAAAGCAACATGATACTCTTGAAAAAAATCGTCTAAGAACATCTCCAAACGAAGAGATGATCATCGAAAATCCTAATAGCGACTTCGCCATAACGACCTATTATCGAGAAGCCGGATATCTAGCTGCTTACGGACCAGATTTCGATCAATACTCCAGCTCAGATATTTTACGGATTTGGGGGCAGCCAGATAAGATTGTTACAGATTCCGAGCAAATTCAAAAAAAGCTTGCTCTTAAGTTTGATGAACAAAACAATCCCATCAATTATGAAGCAAAGATGCTTAGAAAGCAGTGGCAGCAAGGAGAATTGACTTGGCGAGAGGTTCGTGCCTTCATCGCCATAAACACGGATAACACTTTTGGTGGATTCACCAAACTATTTGTTTACGAAAAACAGGGAAAACCCAACGTTTATTTAAAAAATGACCAGGTAGGATATGTTACCCCAATCGTGCGTTACATTTACTTTAACCGTCTACCAGAGCAATATTCTCGCGCTGGATTAGGTAAATATCCGGATGACTTCCCTGAAAATTACGGATCGGATGGACTCTATCATGAAAAGTAAAGAATGTATGAATTGCGGTAGCACACATTTCCATAAAGTTGAACAAGGTTGGAAATGTGATTATTGTGGAACGATTTATTTAAAACCACAAAAAAAGGATTTGTCACAAAAAGTGCGGCAACAAACTGCACTCCCGAAGAAATCTCCTAAAAATAAGGTGCTGGCACTGAGTTTCGCTATTTTACTCATCATTGGTTCTGTCATTTTTATGTTTTCTAATACCGTTTCCTATGAACCGATCGATACACAACCAGGAACCTCCAAACCAAAGGAGGCGTTTCCTGGAGAGTGGACATCAGAGATTTACGATAGTATAAAGGTCGCGACAGAGCATTACGATGCTGACAACGAAAAATACTCCTTTAAGGGCGGTGCCAGCTATGAAGAATTAGAAAAGCTAGTTGGCCCACCAGATAGAGTTACCAGCTGGGAAAGAGAAAAATATGGTATGCCTCCAAGATCGACAGCCACATGGGATCAAACTAAAGACGGCGAATATACCAATGGCTCTGTCACAATCACTTATGATAAACAAACAAAGATGATCACAGACAAAAGTCGCTACTAGTAGACGATTTTTTAATAAAAAAGACCAATCATCCGAAATAAATGGATGATTGGTCTTTGCTTTATTCTGATAATTCTTCAAATTGCGAGTTGTACAACGCGGCATAAAGTCCGTTTTGAGCCAATAGTTCTTCATGGCTTCCTTGTTCTTTGATATCTCCGCCTTGCATATAAAGAATCTTATCGGCATCCTTGATCGTTGATAGACGGTGAGCGATAACAAATGACGTCCGCCCCTTCATCAGATTGTTCATCGCTTCTTGAATCAATCCTTCTGTCCGTGTATCAACAGATGATGTTGCCTCATCCAAGATCAAAATTGGCTTATCAGCTAAGATTGCACGCGCAATCGTCAGCAATTGCTTTTGCCCTTGAGAGATATTGGAAGATTCTTCGTTCAATTCCATGTCATAGCCACCAGGCAATGTCTTGATGAAGTGATCCACGTGAGCGGCTTTAGCTGCTGCGTAAACTTCTTCGTCGGTCGCATCTAAACGACCGTACCGCAAGTTGTCCATGATCGTCCCTTTGAACAACCACGTATCCTGCAAGACCATCCCAATGTTCTTACGCAAATCAGCACGATTGAAATCTTTGATATTATGACCATCAATCTTAATCGCACCAGAGTTGACATCGTAAAACCGCATCAGCAATTTAACCATCGTGGTTTTACCTGCACCAGTTGGACCAACAATCGCAACTGTCTGACCAGGATCAACATGCGAAGTAAAATCTTGGATAACGATTTTATCAGATGTATAGCCAAATTGAACATGATCGAAATCGACCATTCCTTTTGCCTTATCAATTTGAACAGGATTTTCAGCCATTTGTTCTTCTTCATCTTCTGCTAAGAATTCAAAGACCCGTTCTGCCGCTGCTGCCATTGATTGCAGCATGTTTGATACTTGAGCTAGTTGTGCGATCGGCTGTGTCAGATTTCGTACATATTGAATAAACGCTTGAATATCCCCAACAGTGATCGTACCGTTATAAGCCATCACACCACCGGCAATCGCCACACCTACATATCCTAAGTTACCGACAAAATTCATGATCGGCTGCATCAAACCAGAAAGAAATTGAGATTTCCATGCTGATTTGAAGAGAATATCATTTTGTTCTTTGAATTCTTTCAATGAGTTTTCTTCCTCGTTGAATAAGCGTACGATGGTGTATCCACCGATTGTTTCTTCAACTTTACCATTGATCACCCCAAGATATTCTTGCTGCGTTTTGAAATACTTTTGCGAATTCTTCACGACAACCATGATCAATAAAAGTGAGATCGGCACGATCAATATCGCGATACCGGTCATCTTCACTGAGATTGAAAGCATCATCACGATAACTCCGATTATGGTAAATGTTGAAGTAATTAATTGAGTCAAACTTTGATTCAATGATTGTCCTAAAGTATCCACGTCATTAGTGATTCGTGATAAAACCTCACCAGTCGTGCGGCTTTCAAAATAATTCATTGGCATGCGGTTGATTTTTTCAGAAATCTCTTTCCGCATCCGATAAGTGATCTTTTGCGAAATCGTCGACATGATCCAGCCTTGAATGATCCCAAATAAGGAAGCAACTACATAAAGACCTAACATGAAGAGCAGGATACCACCGATTTTATCAAAGTTGATATCGCCAGTTCCCTGATATTTCTTGATCAGACCGTTAAATAATTCTGTGATCGCCTTTGACAGGATCTTTGGTCCCCAAATATTGAAGATCGTTGAAGCTGCCGCAAAGATCATTACAAAGAAAACGGCGATTTTATAAGCGCCAAGATACGAAACCAATTTTTTGATCGTACCTTTGAAATCTTTCGCTTTTTCAACTGGCGCACTCATCCCTCGACCAGGTCCGCCACCACGAGGGCGATTTTGTTTTTGTTCTGCCATTCTTTTCGCTCCTCCTTAATCCGCTTCTTCTATGCCTAGTTCAGCATTACTTAATTGTGACTGAGCTATTTCTTGATAGACAGCCGATGATTCCATCAATTCTTCATGACGACCTTGGGCTACTACACGGCCTTCATCTAATACGATAATGTTGTCCGCATGCAAGATCGTAGAAATTTTTTGCGCTACGATAATTTGAGTAGCATCCTTGATGTTCTCAGCTAATGCTTTACGCAAAGCAACATCCGTCTTGTTATCAAGAGCTGAGAAGGAATCATCAAAGATCAATATTTTCGGATTCTTAGCCAGTGCCCGAGCGATTGATAACCGTTGCTTTTGTCCACCAGAAACATTCGTTCCACCTTGGGAAATTGTCCGATCAAATCCTTTTTCATTCGAGTTGATAAATTCATCTGCTTGTGCAATCTCAGCAGCTCGTTTCATTTGTTCATCTGAAATATCAGCATCACCAAATTTGATATTTGAAGCAATGTCACCAGAGAACAGCACACCTTTTTGTGGTACAAATCCCATAATCTCATGTAATTTATGCATGCTCATTTCACGAATATCGATACCGTCAATCGTGATACGTCCGCCAGTTACGTCAAAGAGACGCGGAATCAAATTGACGATCGTTGACTTTCCTGAACCTGTCGAACCGATCAAAGCAGTTGTTTCACCCGGTTTAGCAGTGAAATTAATATGATGCAAGACATCTGCATCAGCATCGCCATAACGGAATTGAACACCTTCAAATTTCACTTCACCTTTGAAGTCATGGTCGTCTTTTGGATGTTCTGGATCTTTAATCGTAGGTTCCGTGTTCAACACTTCATCTACACGTCCAGCTGCAACATTGGCACGAGGTAAAATGATCGATACCATTGACAACATCATGAAGGCCATAACAATTTGCATTGTATAAGTAATGAAGGCCATCATATCCCCAACTTGTAATTGACCATTGTCCATATTGTGTCCACCAACCCACACAATCAAGACTGAAATACCATTCATCAACAGCATCATAATTGGCATCATCAATGACATCGCACGGTTAACGAACATTTGCGTCTTCATCAAGTTCGTATTAGCAACATCGAAACGCTCTTCCTCATATTTTTCACGTGAGAACGCACGAATAACTGGTAACCCAGTGATAATTTCACGAGAAACTAAGTTTACACGGTCGACTAAGTTTTGTAGGGCCTTAAATTTAGGCATTGTGGTCAGCAATAAGGTTAGGACTAAAACTAAAACAGCTGCTACAGCCACACCTACGATCCAGCCCATACCAGTGCCGGTCTTGTATACTCTGTAAACACCACCGATACCTAAGATTGGTGCATATAAAACGATTCGCATGATCATAACGATACCCATTTGAATTTGTTGAATATCGTTGGTATTTCGTGTAATCAATGAAGCAGGTGAGAATTTTTCCATTTCGTTATTTGAAAATTCCAATGTTCGCTCGTATTGTCCAACACGCAGGTTTTTACCAACAGTCGCAGCAATTAATGAAGCAATTAAACCAACAATAATTGCCGCAACAGCAGATACTAAAGTCAAACCAAGCATTTTCGCTCCAGTCTTGATCATATAGTCCGTCTGGATTTTCCCTGTATTCACATCTAACGCTTTGTATTCCGCCAAAGTCAGTTGAATCCCTACCGTTTTCAATGAGTCTTCACCAACATCGCCTAGGCTTTCCTTAGTAGCTTTACGTGCAGCTTCAACTTTTGATGGCATCGCGTCATTTTTGGCTTTGATAGAATCGCCAAGTTTTTGAGCTTCTTCTCCTTTTGCTTGCGCTTCAGCAGCTAATCTCTGAGCTTCCGCACCTTTTGCAGCGGCAGTTGCACCGTCTGTAGCCGCAGCAGCTTCTTTACCAGCTGCTTGAGCTTGCTCACCAAGGGTTTTCGCCTCTTGCCCCAAAGCCTGTGCCTGAGCAGCATCCTTTGAGATAGCTGTATAATCATTGATAACTTCTTTTGCTTCTTTCGCATTGCTTGAATCCTTTGAACGAGTGGAAGCAATCATCATCATCGGTAAATTAAAGATATCTGCTAACTTATCTTTTGTCATACCCTCTTGAAGATCTAATTTATAAATATCAACCTTCTTGCCATCAATCGTTTGGGTGGCTTCTTTATAATTTTCCTTGATTGTTTGCTTCTCTTTATCGGTCATAAATATCTCGATTCCTTGAAGCGTTGATTTTCTAATTTTTTCTGGAGTTGACTGTTCAAGTCCTCCTTGTTGAATACCGATATCAACGATATCTGACGTTAAACTTGGTAAGCTTAAATCACTAGATGCCTGCACGATTAAAAGCAAGAACACAGCAATAATTGCGTACCAGTATTTACCAAGATATTTAAAAATCTTCACTATTGATCACTTTCCCCTTCCATGGTTAATTTTTGAGAGTACTTGACAAATTTGGCAGTCAATTCAAGATATTTTTTAGTGTCCTCTTCCCCCATCAGCTCAAATACTCGAATGATTTTATTCCGCATTTCCAGCTTTTCAGCCTTAGCCACTTTTTTCCCGTTCTCTGTTAAACTGACGTTGATTCGTCGTCGGTCATTAGGATCCATTGTGCGACTTATCAGCCCGCGTTTTTCTAAGTTTCCCAGTACAGCAGCGATCCGAGCAGTGGATAGATTTAAGGTATCGGCCAAATGTTTTGGATTCGTAGGTTCACCTAATCGATCGAGTACTTTAATGACGATATTAGCACCCTTACTGCTCTTCTCAATCCTGCTAAACGCACCATGGCGATTCTGAAACATCAGTTGCACTAGTTCACGTTCTGCATCTTCTGCGTATGTCATCATACTCCCCCTTCTTTCAAAAAATAACTTTCGTCTCATTAATACCTAATAGTGTTAGTAATTAATGCTGTTTGATATTACCTCTAATAAGAACTAAAATCAACCCTTTTTGCTCAAAAAAAAGATGAATACGTTTTATCCTTTCTATTTTTTGAACTTTTTTAAAATAAACAAGAGTGTACCTAATATCGGCACACTCTTGAAATTATTTCTTCAAATGATAGTTGTACGTACTAATGATAATATCGTCGCGATAGGACAGCCGGAAACGCAAACGCAACGCTGTTTGATTATGCAACGAACGTTTCCAGGTTCTGTTTGGAACAAACTCTGGAATCAAAACAGTTGTCGTATAATTATGTTCCTTCGCATTTTTACTTACTCGGTCAACATAGCGACTGACTGGATTCACAATTGATCGATACGGTGAGCGAACAACTGAGAAGCGAACATCTGGGAACTTCTCACGAAACTCATGGCGAATCTCGCGCTCTTTCTCTTCATTTTCCTCCAATGAAACGTGCATCGCAATCACGTAATCACCAATCGAACGAGCATAATTAATCGCACCAATATTGACCTGCGTCACATTCCCTACAAGTACGATCACTGTATTGCCTGCATACTCATGTAATTCCACATCATCAACCAAACGTAATTGTTCCGCCACATTTTTATAATGCTCATGTACTTTATAGAAGGCATAGATCAGGATTGGCATAATAATGAAGAAAGGCCAAATATCCGGCAAACGATAAACAAATAAAATCAAGACGATCGCAAAGGAAATCAAAGCACCAATCATATTCGCAATCGATTTTCTAAACCAATGTTGGCCTTCTTTACGCCATTTCAGAACCATCCCAGTTTGCGATAAGGTAAACGGAATGAATACTCCGACTGAATACAAGGGAATTAAGCGCTCCGTTGACCCTTGAAAAATTAATAACAAGATGATTGACCCTAATGCTAACGTAATGATTCCGTTTGAGTAGCCTAGACGATCCCCGCGATCTTGGTAGCGGTGCGGGAGAAATTTATCCTTCGCTAAATTGTAGGCCAAAACAGGAAATGCTGAGAAACCCGTATTGGCTGCCACAGCTAAAATTAGGGCTGTCACAAATTGCAATACATAATACATGATCCCCTTGCCAAAAACAGCTTCACCCACTTGGGATAAGACTGTCACTTCAGCAGTAGGAACAATGCCAAACCAATAGTTCAAAAATGTGATGCCAGTAAAGAAGAAGCCTAGGATCAAGCCCATCATGGCCAATGTCCCTGCTGCATTTTTGGCACGCGGTTTTTTAAAGAATGGCACCGCATTACTAATCGCTTCCACACCAGTTAATGAAGAAGAACCTGAAGAGAAAGCTCGTAGCAATAACGCCACCGAGATTCCTGGAACAATTGCTCCGACTTGAGCGGTGGAATGAAGCGGTGCTGCTCCGGAAATAATTTTTACTAATCCCACTATGATCAACACCGTTATCACCGCAATAAAGCTGTAGACGGGTACCATCAGTAACCCCGCACTCTCACGTAAACCACGCAAATTCATCAGCATCAATAATAAAACAATAATGACAGAAATCAGGACGCGATGATGATACAAAGCAGGAATCGCAGAGGCGATAGCTTCAGCACCAGCTGAAACAGATACAGCAACAGTCAACATATAATCCACCAGAAGCGAGCCCCCAGCAATCAAGCCGGCATTCTTCCCCAAATTCTCACTACTAACGACATAAGCGCCTCCACCATGAGGATAAGCATGAATAATTTGACGATAAGATAAAATCAATGAAGCCAATAAAATTAATACTACAAATGCAATTGGTAATGAATACCAAATCGCTGCTGCTGACAAGGTTACCAAAACGACGACGATCTGTTCTGTCCCATACGCAACAGAAGATAACGCATCTGATGAAAGCATCGCTAAAGCTGCGAAACGTGATAAGTTTTGATCATCATTTTCAGACGACTTCAATGGTCGACCAACCAGCAAGCGTTTAAGATAATCCATTAGACTCACTCCTTGTTCCAAATAATGTACTCATTTACTTTACAGAAAAATATGTTTGTTTTTACGCCGCAAATTATTATTTCTATCAATAAAAGTCTTCTAAAAAAAAGCAAACAAGCGAAATATTACTCGTCCTTAATCTAAAAGTCAATGTTTTTTTCAATGACTTTTCATACATTTAGTAAAACACGAAAACAGGTAAAACAACAGCAATACGCTGTTGTCTTACCTGTTGTTTTTTAGTGGAATATTTTACTTTCATGAGCCACTTTTGTCAACTTCGTCAAATGTGGCTGCAAGAGTGGATATGCCCACGTACCTAATATACCGAATACCACAAACAAAACAATCATGATTATGATATCGCCTGACGCATTTGGCCAATAGATTCCGCCAGCACTCTCACGCAATAAATTGACAGCATGGGTGAATGGCAGCCATGGATTGACCGCTTGAAAGAACTTCCCGGATACTTGGATCGGATAGTTTCCGCCCCCGCCGGAAATGGAGAGCACGAGAATAATAATCGCAATTCCTTTCCCGACTGTTCCAAAGAGCGCAACCAACACGTACACAATCATCATGAAGGCTAGAGCAACTAAAACAGCAAAGAGGACACTATACACTGGATTCTTCACATAAACGCCTAACAAGAACATATTTCCTAATGTAACAATCAGGGCCTGTCCGACACTTACAACTAAATAAGTTAACATCCGAGCACCAAATTGTTCACGTTTCGTGTATTTGCCGAGATCTTTTTTGTCTAAGAAAAACTCAGTGGTAGTAACACTAGAGAATAGTACCGCACCGACCCACAAACACAAAGCCGTGTAGAATGGTGTACTAGCTGAACCGTTATTGGCGATTGGGTACATTGTATTCGTCTGTAAATCTACCGGAGTCGTGAAGAAGTCACTTTCCTTTTGGGCATCCAGCTTCAATAATTTCAAGACCTGACCGAAGTCAATCGTCTGATCGCCTTGTTGGATAGCATTTGCTGCTTTTTGAATCCCTGCTCGCAAGGTTGGATAATCATTTTTGATCAGATCCGTTGCAAGATTCAACGCCCGTTCAACCTCTGGCATTTTATCATTTGCCAGCTTCAAGCTGCTAGTCAAATCTTTTTTCACACCAGGCCAGTCATTTTGCATAAAGTTTGCGGCCAAACCTAATTTTTGTTCTACTATAGGGAGTTCATTGTTGTAGAGGTCTGCACCTGTATTTATTCCATTGACAATATCATTCATATGACCGTTCAGTAAAACGTTCGCATCATGAACTTCTTGACCGATCGCCGGCATTTGCTTTTGATATTTTTCTAAAAAGGCAATCGCATTGCTGACGGTGCCTTCCGTCGAATTCAATAATGACGCAAAATCAATTTGCTGAGCTTGATTCAAGACACCTTGCGCTGTAGTGATCGTATTGATTAGCTTATCAAGGATCGTGCTGACTGTTTGACCAACTTGTTCAGCGTTGATGCTGTTTACCACATTCGCTACGTTTACAGCAGCACTATTGATCTCGTTTAAATAGTCTTTTGCTTGATCTGTAGTACCGTTTTGAACTATATCATTTAGATGTCCAAAACGAGTGCTTATATCACCAATAGCATTTTTTAGATTATCTAATCGACTCATAATGGTTGCCAAATTTTGACTGACTTCAGTATTACCATTATCATCAGCAGTCTTCTTCAAATCAGCTAAGAACTGGTTAAGTTTGTCGATAGCTGTTTGCTGCTCTGATAAATTATTTTGGAAGTCGTTAATGATCGAAGCAATATGAGCCTTTTCATCTGGCGTTAACTCTTCTTTATCTAACAGGGCAGATAAATCACTTGTAATTGATTGAGTAGTTGTAGCCACCTGTCCAATCGCCTGCAACGTCACTTGCACACTGCTGGAAATACTTGGTACAGCTGATTTTAATTGTTCCGCACCATTTTTGGTCGTTGTAGCAAAGTCATCTGCTTGATTCCCCAACTTTTGAATATCCGGTAAAATCGTTTGAACTTGATGAATGATATTCAAGCCTTGTTTTGCTTCGTTAATCCCATCATTCATGGTTTTTTCAATTTCAGCAAAATCATTATCAACTTGTGCCAACTGATTTCCAGCTTGTTGGATTTCTGGGATTTTCTGTTGCAACGTTAAGATGACACTGGCTTGTCGTTTGATTTCAGGCATTTTTTGATTCAAGGAGATCAATTTCTGTCCTAGCTCATCGACTTGCGGTACATAGGTTTCGATTTCGTTCGCCTTCGCTAATTTTTCTTTCAGCTCCGGCAGTTTGCCTTGCACTTCGACAACTTCTTGCGTGTACTTGTCAATCTCGCCTAAATTGTCGTTGGTCGTCAAAATTAAATTTTTGACCTTGTTAATACTAACGAGGTTCGCATCAATGTCGTAGCCGATCTCGTTAAAAACCTTCAGTAAGGTTGAACTAGCTGTCTTAATGAATTCTTGGCTGATCTCTGTTTGTATTGAACCGGCACCTTTATCAGTGATTTTGGGCGCGATCGCATTGATTTTCTGGTTCAAATAATATTCGATTTTCGGTTTTTGAATATCTCCAGAAGTGAAACTCAATAAATCCTTTGAAAATTCTTTTGGTAAGTAGATTCCCGCGTAGTATTTACCTGACTTAACACCATCGACAACTTGTTTCTTCGAGTCAACGAAACGCCAGCCGAGCTGTTTATTCTCATGCAGGTTCTTGATAACCTCGTCCCCGATTTCGACGTCCTTGTCTTGGAATTTTGCTCCGGTATCGGCACTGTAGACCGCAATCGGCAACTCCCCAGTGTTAGAATAAGGATCCCACAAAGCTTTGATATTAAACCAAGCGTAAAGAGATGGGATGACGACTAATGCAGCCATCAGAAAAATGGCGATCGGATTTTTGAAAATACGACGCCAATCTAATATGAACAGACTCCATGTGTGTTTAAGAGATTGAATAACTTTCATTGATTTCACCTACTATTTTTTCTCGCTGAACTAATGTAGCATGGAATTTCGGCTAATTTCAATTCTAGTGAGTCTCTGAAATCACCTTTTTTGACATTCCTTACAATTTGTCATAATTGTATCCCTTTTCAACTAGGAATTGCTAAAGAAATGCTTAAATACTAAGTTTCTTGATCCTGATAAAGCGATTTAAAAGCTGATCTGTCAGTTCCTCGATCGTAGTGGCATCTTCTTTTTCTGATAGGTTCAAAATTGGGGACGTCTCTGTATCTCGCAATCGAATCGGTCGAACCTGATTTCCTTCTTGCCGCAATGTAATCTCGGGATGCGGATTTTTATCACCACAAGGTCCAGCCACCAAATATACCAATTGATAGCCACCATCAACTTCTCTCAAACGGTAATACCCATCTGCTAAATCCTCTGTTCCATCGAAATTTGCTTTTACTAATAACCACTTCTGCTGATCCATACTAATCCACCTTTTTTATAATAATTTTGCCAGCTGATGGATGCCCCTCCAGCTTTTCATGAGCAGAAACAACACTTGCTAAGGCAAACGGCAGCACTTCTGTAATTTTCAACTGGATTTTATCAGACAGCTCTGTGAATACTGTTAATGCCTCGTGGTCAGAATACTCTTTAGATGGTCCAAAAGCTAAATAATTCCCAATTTTCTTTTGTTCACTAGGCAGCTCATTCAATGCCACGAAATTACCGCCGGTCTTCATGATTTTCATGCCTGCTTCACCTGCTCGTCCGCCTTTTGTCGCATCGATCACCGTATCGGCCCGATCTGCAAAAACTTCTCCGGCATCCGTATCATCATAAGCAGCGAAATTGTCAGCACCTAAACTGCGGACCATCGCTTCATTTCGTTTAGAGGCAGAAGTGAGGACCGTCTTTCCCTGCTCCTTTAAAAATTGAACCAGCAATGACCCCACAGCACCAGAAGCCCCCTGCACCATCACCGTCTCACCAATTTTGTCACCCAATAAATGAGTCACTAAGTTATAAGCAGTCAACCAAGGAGTTACAGCGCCTGCCGCAACTTCCCAGGACATAGAATTTGGCTTTTTCACGACCTTTCCCCCAGGCACAACCACTTCTTCACCATAGGTGCCTCCGACTGCATGAACGATTACTTCATCGCCAACTTTAATATGACTGACTTCACCGCCAACCTCAGTTACAATCCCCGCACCATCATTTCCTAAAACGTAAGGAAACTTCAACGTCCGAAAATCACGCATAGCTCCTTGTCGCAGCGCCACATCATATGGGTTAATTGCGAAAGCCGCTAATTCCACTCGGACATGCGTTTCATCCATCGGACGCGATTGTGCCTCGATTTCGATCAATACCTCTTTTGCTTTTCCATAATCCTTCATTGCAAAACGTTTCATCCCTATACATCCTCTCTAATAAAAATCATTGGTTGAAAACGAATCCCTGAGACCGTCTCCTCCTCACCGTTAAGTTGAAAGCCTAACCGCTTATAAGCTGGCACTGCATACGGGGAAGAATTTACGGTCAATTGTTTCGGCGAAAGTTCTGCCAGCATCGCCTGGTACATTTTCTTGGCGATTCCTTGACGATGATAGGCTTCGTCAACAAAGAGTAACGCCACATGATTACCCGAACGAATCGCTAGAACCCCGACAAGCTGCTGATCAATCTTTGTACCCCAAAGCTGTAGCTGTTCGATTACGATTTCCTTTTCCAGCTTTTCGTCCAAGTACGTCATAAAATGTGCCACACCTTCATCAGAATACTCTGGAGCCTCAAACCTCATGAATACTTTTTTAATCAATTCCTTGACCTCCGATAAATCGGATACATCCAATCGCAAAACCGTCATGGACATAGCAGCACTTCCTTTCTCGAAATCTTTAGTTCATTGTAACGATTATCTTTCAATTGTTCCAACTAAATCATTTCAAGTATTTCTTTTCTAGGGACAAAGAGGCTACCCAATAAAAAAGACGTATCTCGCTTTATGCAAGACACGTCTGTAGGAGATTAATCTAATTCGACTTTCCCGGTATACAACTGATAATACATGCCGCCTTCAGCTAATAGACTTTCATGATCTCCACGCTCAATGATCCGGCCATGATCCATTACCATAATGACATCAGAGTTTTGAATCGTGGATAAACGATGGGCGATTACAAACACCGTCCGACCTTCCATCAAGCGATCCATCCCTGACTGAACAATGCTTTCTGTCCGAGTATCAATACTAGACGTCGCCTCATCCATAATCATCACAGGTGGGTCAGCAATCGCCGCTCGAGCGATAGCTAGCAATTGCCGCTGCCCTTGCGATAGACCCTCACCGTCACCAGTAATCACCGTGTCGTATTTCTCTGGTAAATGTTGGATGAAAGTATCCGCATTTGATAATTTTGCCGCTTGATAAACTTCTTCATCTGTCGCACTTAAATTACCGTAACGAATATTTTCTTTGACTGTTCCAGTAAACAAATGGGTATCCTGCAAAACGATTCCCAAAGAGGAACGCAAAGAATTCTTTTTGATTTTTTTAACGTTGACACCATCATAACGAATCTTACCTTCTTGAATATCATAGAAACGATTGATCAGATTCGTAATGGTTGTCTTACCAGCACCCGTCGCACCCACAAAAGCGACTTTTTGTCCCGGCTCTGCATATAGATTGATATCATGCAGTACAAGCTGATCGTCATTATAACCAAAATTAACATCCTCAAAGCGGACATCGCCGGTTAAACGAACATAAGAAGTCGTTCCATCCTCATGAGGATGTTTCCAAGCCCAGATTCCAGTCCGTTCTTTCGTCTCGATCAATTCACCCTGAACTTCCTTTACGTTTACCAGAGTCACATAGCCATCATCGACTTCTGATTCTTCATCTAATAATTGGAAGATTCGGTCAGCCCCTGCCAGAGCCATAATCACAAAATTGATTTGTTGAGAAATTTGACTAATCGGGCCATTGAGTGAACGACTCAGTTGCAAGAAGGAAGCAATCATCCCGACAGTCAATGCTGAAACACCGTAAACTGCGAATAAACCGCCAATAATTGCTACAAGCACATATTGGATGTTCAAAAGATTCATCATAATCGGCATCAAGGTATTCGCTGTCGCATTGGCCTTCGTGGCACTTTCCTGCAGTTGATCATTAATCACATCAAATTCCTTTATCGCTGTCTCTTCATGGTTGAAAACCTTCACGACTTTTTGCCCGTGCATCATCTCTTCAATGTAGCCGTTGACCTTACCAAGTGAACGCTGCTGCTCACCAAAATAACGGCCACTGCGATTGGTGATAAAACGCAGCATCACAAACATCAAAGAGACTGAGACAATCACAAAGCAGGTCAAGGGAACACTTAATGAAAACATGGCGATAAACACAGAAACAAAAGTAACTAAAGCCATCATCAGGTTAGGAATACTCTGTGAAATCATTTGCCGCAAAGTATCTGTGTCATTGGTAAAATGACTCATGATATCACCATCGGCATTTGAATCAAAATAACGTAACGGCAATGTTTCTAAATGAGTAAACATCTGATCGCGAATTTTTTTCTGGGTACCTTCAGATACTTTTACCATGATCAAGTTGTAAGACAAGGTACCAGCAATCCCAATTACATAGATTAAGGCCATAGTCATGATTGCCTTTAACAATCCTGTAAAATTCGGATTGCTTTGACCAATCAGCGGAGTGATATAATCATCGATCACGACCTGTAAGAACAGCGAACCTCGTACATTGGCAAAGGCGCTGATCAGAATCATAAAAAAGACAATGATTAATTGAGCTTTATGTTCTTTTGCCATGATCTTCAGCAAGCGCTTGATGGTTTTGGTGGGTCTGGATTTGGCTGCGGTTCCTCTATTCATCATGTTCACCAAATCCTTTCTGTTGAGAATCAAAGACTTCTTGATAGATGACATTGTTCGCCAGCAATTCATCATGGGTCCCGATTCCATTGATTTTTCCGTCATCTAAGACAATAATTCGATCGGCATCCTGAATTGAGCTGACCCGTTGGGAAATGATGAAGGTGGTCGTTCCAGGAATTTCCTTTGCTAGGCCTTCACGAATTGCACGATCCGTTTTTGTATCTACCGCGCTGGTAGAATCATCCAAGATCAAAATCTTCGGTTTCTTCAATAATGCACGAGCAATGGTCAAACGTTGCTTTTGTCCACCAGAAACATTATTCCCGCCCTCAGAAATCATCGTGTCATATTTATTAGGAAACTCTTGGATAAAGGAATCGGCTTGAGCAATCTTTGCTGCGTGAATGACTTCCTCTTCCGTCGCATTAGCGTTGCCCCAGCGCAAATTATCAGTGATTGTTCCACTGAACAACACATTGTTTTGCAGAACCATCCCCACCTGATCCCGTAAAGTTTCCAAGTCATAGCTCCGCACATCATGACCGCCAACTTTGATTTGCCCATGGGTCACATCATATAATCGTGGAATCAGCTGCACTAGACTGGACTTGGAACTACCAGTTCCACCGACAATCCCGATTACTTCACCAGAAGCGATCCTTAAATCAATGTTTTCTAAAACGAGTTTATTCATGTCATCCTTGTAGCTGAAGCAAACATTGTTGAATTCTACTGAACCATCTGGAACTTCCATCAGTGGATTTTCCCCATTCTTCAGGTCACTTTCTTCATTCAAGACTTCAGTGATCCGTTCGGCAGAGGTACGAGCGATCATTAATTGGACAAAGGTCATAGACATCATCATTAAGCTCATCAAAATCTGCATCGTGTAATTGAACATGCTGACTAATTCACCAGTAGACAGATTCCCTTTATTCACAATCAATTCGGCACCCAACCACGAAAGCAGTAACATACATGTATACACTGCTACTTGTAAAAGCGGCATATTAAAGGCCACGATTCGTTGCGCCTTAGTAAAATTATCAAATACCATTTGTGAAACACGACTGAACTTTTCTTCTTCGTATTCCTCACGAACATAGGACTTAACCACTCGAATCCCTTGCAGATTTTCATGAACAACGTTATTCAAACGATCATATGTCCGAAAAACTTTTTCAAACAACGGATGAGCAAAACGAATGATCAGGCCTAAACCAATAATCATGATCGGCACAATCACTAAATAAATCATTGATAGCTCCCGATTAATATGAAACGTCATTACTAAAGAAAAAATCAAGATCAGCGGCGAACGAACCAATATTCGAATCACCATTTGATAAGCGTTCTGAACATTTGTTGTATCCGTCGTCAAACGAGTAATTAAACTCGAACTCGAAAAACGATCAATGTTAGAAAAAGAAAAACCTTGGATTCGCTCAAATAAATTATGGCGTAAATTCTTCGCAAATCCCGCTGAAGCGATCGCAGCTGTCCGACCACCTAACGTCCCCATCGCTAATGCAAACAAGGCACATAAAAAGAGCAAGCCTCCATAACGCAAAATCGCATTTGTATCACTTTTTTCTATTCCGTTATCAATCAGACCTGCCATAATCAAGGGCATGATCACATCCATCAAGACTTCCCCCATCGTAAATAAAGGTGTCTGCAGGCTTTGCTTCTTATATTCACCGACATTTGCCAGTAATTTTTTTAACATGCATTCACGTCCTTTCATTAATAATTGCTTATTCTAGTATAGAGATTTTTGTTCAAAAGTTCTAATAAATTCATCTACTTTTCATAAAAAAGAACCATCCCGAGCTTAGGATGATTCTTTCCTCAAAACGAAACTACCTACACCTCATCACTACCAACAATTGGCCAAGTCCGCTGCTCATCGAAATAGCGTGCCTCTTTCTGAGCCTGATCCACAATTTTTTCTGGGTAATCCATTACCTTTAGTAAAGCAATCGCATTCCGCGTAACTGATGGACCTTGCTTCAGTACATAATCAAACGTGATCCCTCGATCTTCCGTCACGGTTTCTTCAAAATGCACATTATCGCATTGCTTCTTCAACATCTCGGTTAGTTCAATATCATGAGTCGCAACAAAACTCAAACTTGGGTAATCAGCCAACCAAGTGACGACACTGGAAGAAGCCGCGATCCGTTCAATCGTATTCGTCCCTTTCAAGATCTCATCAATAAAACAGTAGCAGCGTGCTCCTTTTTTAACTTGACTCAGCAATCGCTTGATTGACTTGATCTCAGCTACAAAATAACTGTCACCTGCCAAGATATCATCTTCAACCGCCATCGAGGTCAACACGTGCCCCGGCTGCATCGTGAACTGTTCTGCAATTGCCGTATTGATTGTTTGTGATAAAATCGCACTTATGGCAATACTCTTGACATAAGTAGATTTACCAGAAGCATTAGAACCAGTGACCAATGTATTCCGTTGCCAATCAACAGGATTAACCACAGAATATTCAACCAACGGATGGTAAATATCCTCTGCTTTTATCCCACCTTCAGCAAATTCTGGCTGACAGCTTATTGGAAAATAGGTACGAAAGTTTAATACTGCTGCAGCAACCTCCATCTCACCCAAGACGCTCCACAAATTAATCGCCTCTTGACTGTATTTGCTCAACCGAGTAATCACAAAATTATAAGCGATGAAGGGAATCATGAAAGCTAAATTCAAATATTCAAACAGCATATCTGCCTCACTATTGCTTTTTACTCGAAAAGAAAAGCCCCATTTAGCGATTGATTTCAAGGGGATACTATTCTCCCTAATTTCCGCTTGACGTGGAGTAGGAATCGTAGCTAATTTATTTGCTAGAGAGATTGATTGAACTAAATAGCGCATACTTTCTAATTCAGTTTCTAGCTTCGCCTTTTTAGTCATGTAGAAAATCACGTTAAATAGGATCGAACCCAATAATAGAAAAATCCCAATCGGACCGATTACGACAAGCAGAATCAAACTAATAAGCGGCAATAATCCCAGCAGGACATACAGTCCTAAATTCCCTAGCTTTTCCTTCTTACCATTTGCAATATACTGCTTTGTAAAATTATTGTCATGTTTTCCCAGACCTGCAAAATGAAATTGAATCTTTTCTCTGATTTCGGGATTCTCTTGATAAAACTGGATCAACTCTTCCAAATCGTCCGTCTGATTAAAATGAAAATTTCGCAAACGCTGATATAATGCTTCTGAACCAATACTAGAGTAAGTTCCATTGATCAATTCGAAAATCGCCTGCATATCCAAATCATACCAGGTGAGATCATCGATTTCGCTATCCCAATCATGAAACTGTTTTTCAATTTGCCAAGCCGCCTTCAGACTTTCCTCTTTATCCAAGCGAATCTGTCGAGGAATCTTCCCCCACTGAGAACGAACAAGTTGGCGTAATTTGGTTTTAGAAAAAAGATCGAGAATTACAAAAAAAGCACCTACTGATAATACAATACCAATTGCTAAAAATTTAGGATCCATTCGTTACTCCTTAAAGAGTTTAGTTAGTACCAGTTTAGCTTAGTTCCTTTGGAATGAAAACCTTAGGTACAAAAAAGAAGACCCAACTAGAGCCTTCTAACGTATTTCTTTTACATAAGAACCAATCGAAGTCAGATCACTTTCAGTCAAAAAATCATCTACAATCTTTAAATTACTATAGGAATAATTTTTGATCGGATAATTCGCAATAACCAAATCATACTCCATGAAGCTTTCATCATGTTCAAAATCCAATGCTGAGCCCTCATGAGTTTCAATCACTACCCGATAATAAAAACGACTTTGAATCAGTTCAGCAATCATTTTCGCGTGGCTTACCCCCGAATCACTCACAACAAAAATCTTTACCTTAGCGGCATGTTCATCCAGTGAATGAGCAAGTCCTTCCCATTCCTTAAACAATACTTGTACCACCGAAAAATAAAATTGACTGAACCAAGGTTCCCCCGTCTTTCGTTCTATTCGTAGCAATAGTTGATGGACATACTTTGTAAAATGCGGATACTGCACCTTTGCATTTCGTGAAAAGTACGCCGCCGAATCAAACAAGATTGATTTTGGATACGGCCATACTTGATAGGTGGTTTGGATCTGTAGTAATTTTTGCAAAAGGTTTTTCCGACCTTTATCTGATAGCGGCAGATCGTATACCTGCTCCAATTCACCTAAAAAATTCTCTAAATAATTCAACGTGATCTGACAGTTCGGATCAAAGCGTGTGATAAAGCAAGGGCAAAATAGACTATTCGCCACATCATAATACCAGTGATCTGTCACTGTATAATTGGTATTTTGAACGATTCGATCCGCCTCTGGACGTAAGGTCAAAATTTGATGAATCAATGCTGGTTTCAAATCATACTTCTCACCTCTTGTCAGCTGAAATCCTTGCGAAGTTCGTACGACAATAATTGCCAGTAAATAACTGCTTTCCAGAATTTCACGATCATTGTAAGCAATATCAAAAGATTGATTGGCAGTTTTAATGAAATGAATCATTTTACTACGCTCCAGCTCAAAGGGCCATTCATTGACGCCATATTTTTCTAAAAATAATTGTACATAAAAGACGCGTACCCAGCGTTCATTTTTTGCAGTAATCCGAAACGGTCTACGTTCAAGGACTAATCCTCTTTCATTTAAAACTCTATCAAGTTGCTTAATCATACGATAGAAGGTTGCCTCACTGATATAAAGGGCATTGATCCAGTAGTCCATATCCTCATTTGGCTGAAAAAAGAGCCGTTCTAAAAATATAAATGCCTCAGATTCATCCATCAAATTTCTAGCTAGCTGACGTGTTTTATTGTGAAGGGCATCATTTAATCTTAATCCATTTGTTCGGGAATACTCTATCCCAACGTGCTCACCCCAAAGATTATTGATCGCGTCTACATCGGACAAAATCGTTTTTACCGAACATTCCAACAAATCAGCAATCATTTCCGGATTCTGCCAGCCAATCAAATCTCTTAATACACCGATAATGGCTAAACGTCGTTGTGTTGTATTTTTAAGTAATCTCCGCACAAAAGTACCCTCCTCAGTCAATTGTCACTATTCTTCAAATCGAATATGCATTTTTAAGTTTTTGGATTATAACATTCTTTGGTCATTATATCATAAAATAACCTTTTGAAAACGGAAAAATATTGATATTTATTTAACTAAAATCCACAAATAACAATCACACCTAAATATTATGTTATTTTTATTTCTTATTATCAAGCCATGATTTATCATTTAAGCAAATCAGGAAAAGGGGTGTTTTCCATGAATTCATCAATGAGAAAACGATTCATTTTTTCAGATGTTATTGTATGTCTTTTCTTTCTAGCCAGTCTGATCATTTTTTCTACTATTTCCGATGCTCAGTCTCAATCAAGGAAAGTGACACATGAGCGTCAAGTAAGGATTTATGGCGAAGACAAAGTTACGATCAATGCGAATGACTCATTCAATCCCAACCAGTACTACAAAGCGGTTGGTGATGACCACCATCCTGTTAAACTAAATTACACAAATATTAACACAAGCAAACCTGGTCGCTACGCTTTAACCTTGTCTGCAAAAAACAAACAAGATTACGACAAAAGAACTGTTCTGATTATCATTGAAGAAGAAAAAAGCGTTCAAAAGCCGCAGGTTGAAAAAGAAGCTCAACCAAATCAAACACCTGCCTCCTCTTCAAAAGAAACGTCACAAGAAACAGCCAAAAGTTCAGCCACTCAATCTTCAGTAACAAGCGCCCCAATCGAAACACCACAATCAGAAGAAAAGTCTCAAGAGCCCCTTCAACAAGAACCCGTCGAAATTGCACAAGAAACATTACAAGTCACGCCTGAAGCGGCAAAACCAATAAATGAAGCTCCTCCTCAACAAAAATCCGTACAGCAGCCAAATCAAATTGCACTTTTAGGAACTTCTATCCCTTATCAAAATGCTGGTCAAGGTAATGGTCAAGGAATCATCAACAGCGGTTCTGTCGCAGCGACTTGGGGCGGGAATCCGATACAATCTGGCACAGATAACCAAAATACTCATTTTATTGGTCATAATCCAGGCGTCTTTTCCTCAATTTTTTCACTTAGTGCGGGAAGTCCAATTATAGTTACAGATAGCTTAGGTAACGCCACGACATATATAGTGAATGGTATCATTCAAGTCGATGACAGCGGCAGAGATATCCATTCTGGACAAGACAACTGGGATCAAATCACATCAGCAGGCGGTGGTGAACGCATTACTTTACAAACCTGTATCACTGACACAGTCAATCTCATCGTCTTTGCACAAGCATAAGAAAAACAGGCTGATTCATGTCAGCCTGTTTTTTTCAATCCTCTTTCTAAAAAATAGCGAACAATGTGCGCGATAATCATGGTTCCAAAAACAATTCCAGTAGCGATCTTTATCCCCATCGGAACATAACCAGGAGGACCGGGCACCCCGACCATTGCACCAATCATCATCAAGCAGATACCACCTAAATTATAGGTAATCAAAAGCAGTTTATTGATTTTGCGAATCCTCTCCATGATTTTCCCTCCCTTCAGTGACACGCATTCCATAAAAGGCGATTTTATCTCTAACATTCTGTGAATCAGCTAAATAATCTAAAAAACTAGGCTTCGCCTGTCCTAAAAGCTCATCAATACTTTTTCGATAAATTTTGCTAAGAACAATTAGCTGGTCATAATCCGGGGCACTCTTATTTAATTCCCACTTAGAAATGGTTTGCGGTGTGACGTGTAAAAGCTCAGCAAGTTGTTTCTGACTCATTTTTTTCTTTTGGCGAAAATACCTAAGCTGTTCTCCGATTTCAACCATCCTACTCCCTCGTCTCTTCTTTCTTTATCCCCAGTATACAATGAGAAACTTCCGGTTTACTACAAATCATTGATAGATAAATCGTTGAACCGCAAAAAAAGAGACACAACGAATCGTTGTATCCCTCGATAAACTAAGATAAATTACAGTATTAAGAATCCAAACCCAAATTTTATCATTATAATTAAAAAATTCGAAAAAATGCAGTATGATCAGACAGATAAAAAATAGCAACAAACCGCATCTTGGCTAACCAACAAAAAGTTGATTTTATGTAAGATTCGTTGTGACCGCAGCCATCGTTTCAATGCCGATACTAATACGCAAAGCTGCGTCAACTTCTGCCATCAGACAACGATCCAAATGACAAACCTTTTCCTTTAAACGAGATTTGTCGATCGTCCGAATCTGCTCTAATAGGATTACCGAATCTCTTTCAATTCCGGTTCCATTCGATTTTATTCCAATATGTGTTGGTAATTTAGGCTTCGCCATTTTCGCCGTGATCGCTGCAATGATGATCGTTGGACTGAAATGGTTGCCCAAATTATTTTGGATTACCAACACCGGCCGAATGCCTCCTTGTTCAGAACCAATAACTGGCGATAAATCTGCGAAATAGATATCACCACGCTTAACCATAATTTTCCTCCTGAGCTTCAGAAATTTTTTATATATTTACTCTTGATATATTCTTGGTACACGTTCCGAAAGCATACAACAAACTTCATAATGGATTGTCCCTAAGTGGTCGGCTACATCCTGCATCGTAATCTCTTGCCCATTATTTTCACCGATCAATGTGACTTTAGTTCCAACCTTAAAATCACGCGGCAGTCGGATCATTAATTGATCCATACAAACGCGGCCGACAATCTCACAAAACTGGCCCTCCACTAACAACGAAAAACCCTGCATTTTCCGTAGCCAACCATCTGCATACCCAATCGGAACGGTGCCAATCCATTCTTTCGCAGGTGTTTCATAGGTTTTTCCATAGCCGACACCCTCACCAGCAGACAATTCCTTCACCTGAATCAATTCAGATACTAATTCCATTGCTGGTTTCAATGGATAAGATTCAGGTAATTCATGACCCGAGGGATTCAATCCATACATCCCAACACCGTAACGAATCATATTTCCCGGCATCTCTTGATTATGCCAAAGGGCAGTTGCGCTGTTGCTTGAATGCACATAACGAGGAAGATGATCTAATGCTTCGATCACGTGTTTAAAGCGATCCGCTTGCTTGTACCAATAACTTGTATCCTTTTCATCTGCTGTCGCAAAATGAGTAAACAAACCTTCCCAAACCATATTAGGAGAGGCTTCAATAATCTTAGCTGCCTCTTTGACTTCTTCGGGTGTTAAAAAACCCAGCCGGCTCATACCTGTATCTGCTTTAATATGAATTTTTATTGGGGTTGTTGCCTCCTCTAAATCTCTTAGTACCTCTTGTGCTTCAATTAACCATTCCTTTGTTGCTACAGTAATTGATAAATCATAATCAATCACCAATGATAAATAACTTGGAAATACAACGCTCAATACTAAGATGGGTTCAGTGATCCCCGCTTCTCGTAATTCCATCGCTTCATCTAGAGTTGCCACACAAAATCCGGTTGCGCCAACTGATAAAGCTTGTTGAGCGGTAGCCACCGCTCCATGTCCGTAGCCATCTGCCTTCACGACTGCGAATAATTCTACCCCTTCAGGTAATCGATCAATTTCATTTTTAATATTCTCTCTCAATGCGTTTCTATGTATAATAGCTCTCGTTGGTCGATGATACGTTACAACCATAAACTTAGTGTCCTTCTTTCTATTCCTCCAGCAATACTTGTGCGATTGCTAATTCCTCCGTATGGGTCAAGCTGACAAACACCTTTCCCTGATGAGGTGATTTTGTAAAGGCGGGTGCACCATTATCATCGCGTAATATTTCTAAATCTTGAAAACTGACTTTTCCAATGCCTGTCCCCCAAGCTTTAGAAAAAGCTTCTTTGCATGCATACCGTCCTGCTAGAAATTCTACCTGACGATGTGGAGAATGGCTAGCAAAAAGGGTCTGTTCTGCTGGAGTTAATATCCGTTCCACAAAATGCGGCCGGCGTTCAATGATTTTTGCGACCCGTTCAAGCTCAGTCGCATCGATCCCGATTCCTTTAATCATGCTCTCAACCCTTTCAAGTAACATCTTTATTTTACCAAAGACTTCTTTAAATGCTACGTTTTTTTTTTAATAATCCATGAAAAGTCCTTCATAACAAGAAAAAACCATCAATCAAAAAGATCGATGGCTTTGATAGTTCTGAAAAACTAATCGTTTGAGTTAGTGCGAATAACGAATCCGCGTTTTTTATCATTGCTGCGGTTCGTATTTTTATTGTTGCTACGTGATTTGTTGCCGCCGTAATTTTTATTTTTGTTACGATCACGATCACCACCGCGGTCTTTACGGTAGTTGTCTTTTCCACGTCCGCCGCCACGGTTATTTCCACCGCCGCGTTTGCCGCCACGATTGAAGCCGCCTTTTTTATTTGAAGGTAATGGACGTTCAGGCGTAATTTTTACAGGAACCGCATCAGCAGGATCTTTGGCTGTCGTCTTCAATAATAAAGCAGCCAGTTCTTCTGGTGAATAAGCAGCTAATAATTCTTTTGCTGAATCGTTGTATTTTTCTAGACTGTCGGAATTTTCCTCCATTTGATTTTGGATTTGTTCCATTGCAGCGCCTAGTTGACCTTTAAAGGCTTCTTTTTCGGTTGGTGGACGCATTGGGTTCATACGTTTTTTCGTCAAGTTTTCGATCACGTGCAAGTAGCCCATTTCGTTTGGTGTAACAAACGTTACAGACATACCACCCTTACCAGCACGACCTGTACGGCCGATACGGTGAACGTAGCTTTCTGGATCTTGTGGAATATCGTAGTTGTACACATGCGTAACACCTGAGATATCCAAGCCGCGGGCAGCAACGTCTGTCGCTACTAAGATATCCAAATCCCCACGTTTGAATGAACGCAAAACGCTCATCCGTTTTTGCTGTGATAAATCACCATGGATTCCTTCAGCTTTATAACCACGAGCTTCTAAGCCACGAGCCAATTCGTCAACACGACGTTTTGTCCGACCAAAAACGATCGCTAAATCTGGTGTTTGAACATCAAACAAACGTGTCATAACATCAAATTTTTCGTAATCTTTTGCTCGAACGTAATATTGATCAATCAAATCAGCCGTCATTTCTTTAGCTTTAATCTTCACGTGCTCTGGAGTTTTCATAAACTTCACGCCGATTTTTTTAATTGCATCAGGCATTGTTGCTGAAAACAACAATGTTTGGCGTTCTGCAGGGACTTTACTGATAATTTTTTCGATATCTTCTAAGAAGCCCATGTTCAACATTTCGTCCGCTTCATCCAAGACTAATGTTTCCACAGTTTCTAGTTTCAAGGTGTGACGATTAATATGATCCAACATCCGGCCTGGTGTTCCGACAACGATATGCGGACGGTCCTTCAAACCGCGGATTTGACGACCAATATCTGCTCCGCCATAAACAGCTTGTACGCGAATTTTTTTATCGCGACCTAAGCGAAACAGTTCTTCTTGTGTTTGAATCGCAAGCTCACGTGTTGGTGCGATAACAAGTCCTTGTAATACATTTTTCGTTGTATCGATCTTGTTCAGCATCGGTAAGCCAAAAGCAGCCGTTTTACCTGTACCTGTTTGTGCTTGTCCGATTACATCTTTTCCTTCTAAAGCTAATGGAATTGTTTGCTCTTGGATTGGCGTTGCTTCTTCAAAACCTGAGCGCTCGATTGCGACTAATAGTTCTGGTGCTAATTTTAGTTCTTTGAATTTCAAATGATATCCTCCTAATGTCTGTTGACCTTATCATTTAGAGCGTATGGTTTGGTATCTGCGTTTGGTCTGCAACTGTCCCTTTAGTTGCCGTCCTTGGCGATACTACCGAAAAACCGCTCCGCGAAGTCAGGCGGAAGGATCATCTCTCACAAAAAGGGGCTGAGACATCATTCAACTGAAAAATGCCCCAACCGCTTCTCAAAATAATTGGTAAGCTAGCGAATCTTCCACTAGCGAATCTTTAATTTATTAGATGACTCGTTCAATCATTACTTCAATTTCTCGGCAATGGCTAATTTTAGCACATCATTTCGTTTTCTGCAAGTTTTCATTACTTCTGCAATGCTTCAACGACTTCGGACAAGCCCATCCCATTACTGCCTTTCAAAACAATACTGTCATCAGCTTGCAAACTCTTTTTGATGTCTTCTAACATTTGCTGTTTATCCTCTTTGCCAAAGTAATGTACCGCTAATGTTGGATAACGATCAGCTAACGCTACCTTTAGACCCTTCATTTCATCTCCATATAAAAAGATTTCATGAAAATCCTGATCATTTATATGTTCTACCATGCTCGTATGTAATGAGAAGGAATCGTCACCTAACTCCAACATATCCGCTAAAACGGCTAAACGACGACCGTTTGTTGGTAATTTCGCAAAAGTATCCAATACCAAGCCCATAGCTGTTGGATTGGCATTATAAACATCACTTAAAATGTCTGCACCATTGCTGGCTTTCAACCATTGCGTACGATTTTGCGTCACTTGGACATACGCTAAGCCTTGGAAAATCTCGTCATTATTTAACCCGAACCAGCGACCAATCGCCATGGCGATCAATGCATTTTGTACATTGTAACTCCCTGGCAACGGGATCTGATAGCCATTGTCATCGACAGAGAAAACCGTCGCACCTTTACTCTCGTTCAGGATCGTAGCAGACAGCTCTCCTGCTTGAATGCCGACTGTTTGAACCGTTTGAGACAATGAAGTTATCCGGTCTTCCAGTAACGGTTCGTTCGCCGGGATCACCAGCAGACCATCCGAGGCTAAGCCTGTCATAATCTCCATTTTTGCATCTGCGATTTTTTCTCGTGAACCTAAGTTTTCGATATGGGCTTCACCAATAATTGTAATTGCCGCAACATCTGGTTCAGCCAGTTCAGATAACACGCTGATTTCCCCTGCATGATCCATGCCCATTTCCAAAATCAGCTTTTCAGTACCTTCTGGCATATGTAAGATCGTGTACGGCAAACCAATATCATTGTTGTAATTCCCTTGTGTTTTATATGTCCGAAACTTTTGGCTAAGGACTGATTCAGTCATATCTTTTGTCGTGGTTTTACCATTCGAACCTGTAATCGCGATCACATCTGGATTTTCTTCCAGTAAATAATAGCTTGCTAATGCTTGAAAAGCCAACAAGGTATCCTTCACTAAAATCACTGCGATATCTTCAGGTGCTGTAGCTGGATCACGGCTCCATAATGTTGCTGTCGCTCCATTTTCAATTGCTTTTGCTACAAACTCATGGCCATCATTCGTTCCCTGTAGCGGAACAAATAAATCGCCGGCTTCAATTTTTCGTGAATCGAATTCGACACCAGTAACGGTCACCTCATTTTCCGCCAATACTTTACCTTGAACGGCCTTGCTGATGATTGTCGTTGTAAAATTCATGGTGTTCCTCCCAAATTTTTGTTTCTGACTTTTGCAAAGGCTCCGCAAACCCGTTCATTTTTGAGTACTGAACAGATGCGATAAGCCGGACGCTAAAAGGAACTTGAGACATCATTCATTCGAATCATGTCTCAAGTCCTGTTTGTGACTAAACAGCTACTTGATTATTCAAAACGCGCCTGTTGTTCGTAGCGCTTATTTCCTAATTGAATCAATTCTTCAATCAGATCGCTATACTTCAAGCCCATATTTTCCCATAACAATGGATACATACTGAACTCAGTAAATCCGGGCATCGTATTCAGCTCATTCAAGAATAATTCATTTTTATTTGTCAAGAAAAAGTCGCAGCGACTTAATCCTGATCCACCTAACATTGTATAGGCTGATTTTGCAAAATCGCGAGCTTTTTGCATCACATCTTCCGGCACATCCGCTGGAATTGCCATTTGAATCGTATTATTGATGTATTTAGCATTGTAATCATAGAATGCTTCTTCCTTTACGACCTCACCAGGTAATGTCGTCCGCACATCGTCATTGCCTAAAACCGCAACTTCAATCTCACGAGCATCGATGCCTTGCTCAACTAAAGCTCTTGAATCATAGCGATAAGCTTCTTGCAATGCGTTTTGCAGTTCTTCGCGATTTTCAGCACGTGAAATTCCTACGCTAGAGCCCATATTCGCCGGTTTGACAAACATTGGATACAGTAACGTTCCCTCACATTTATCAAAAATTTGTTTAGGATTTTCTTTCCATTGGTTTTTTAGGACTGGAACGTAAGGAACCTGCGGGATGCCAGCTGCCTGCAAAATGTATTTCGTCATAATTTTGTCCATTGCACAAGCACTCGTCATTACACCCGCACCAACGTAAGGCATATCCAATGTCTCTAAGAACCCTTGAATCGTGCCATCTTCACCATTAGGTCCGTGCAAGACTGGAAAAACAATCGCATTATCTTCTTTGATATCGCCAGGAGCGATTACTTTGCCGCTGAAACCTTCAACTTCATTTCCAGTCGGATCCCACGTCAAACGTAACGTTTCATCTGTTTCTGGCGCTTCTGTCAACAAGGGGCCTTTGACCCATTGGCCTGTTTTATCAATATAAATAAGCTGTACTTGATAATAATCAAAATAAACCGCAGAAATAACTGAAAAAGCCGATAAAATCGCAACATCGTGTTCTGGACTCTTTCCACCATAAAGTAAAATTATTTTCACCTGAGTATCCTCCATTACTTTCTGATCCCTAACATTTTAGCACAAAAATCAAAATCCCCAAAAAGAAATTTTACAATTATTACAATGCTTATCATTTAGATTACATCAAAGACTGTTGAACCAAGCTTTCTAGAACGCTTCTAAAATGCTCGCGATCCTCATTTGTAAAAGGTTTTGGTCCTTTTGTACGCTGTTTTGCCTGACGCATTTTACTACCAATAAAACGTTGCGTCAGCAAAGCGTCAATATTCATCTGCGTATATTCCAACCCTGTCTGATGTAAAACATGGGCTGCTTTTGCCAACGTCAAAGAAGCCAACCCGTAATCTTGGGTAATCAAAATATCTTCCGGCTGAATGACCGAAACGATTTTAAAATCAGCAGAATCCGCCCCTCGATCAACATAGATGAACTCCACGAAATCGGGGTATTCTTTTTTCGAGTAATGATCGATACTCGTTACGATTACTACTGGTAATCCAAATTTTTTTGCAACGGCGATCGTCGTATCTTTCACTGGCGAACCGTCGCCATCAATGATCAAACGCATGTTTTCCAACCCTTCCAATCCAGCAAAGACCAATCAATAAAAGAATGATCGAAGTAAATTTCACTATATCCATTGTTGCAAGGATCTCCGGTGTGTGCAAGCTGCGCAGTAAAAAAATATCTTTGATTGGTAGTTTTTTTAATTGCAGCGTGATCAATAACAAAAACATCAAGATAAACTGGTGAGTGATACTGCCCTTATTTGATGTTGAATACTTCGCAGTAAGGCGTTGCTGCGGTTCGATTGTTTCCGTTTGATAATATAAGCGATTTAACCACGCACTTGTACCTTTTTGAAAAAAGGTCAAGACAAAAATCGCGATTGGAAACATGAAGCGAACACTCAACAATACTAACCCTGCAGCTAAACCCACAAGTTGAACAAGCAAATCATTTTTGAAATAGCGACGTACGCTGCCAGCCAAAACTAGCGAACTGATTACACCTACCAAATATGGTAAAAACAAATACGTTCCTTGCGCGGCGGCACCTTTATAGACAGCAACATAAAAGGCTCCGAAGAGAAAAATAAAGTTGCCCAGCATACCATTAAGAAATGTTAACATATTTTGCCAAAGTGGTAGTTTCCAATGATCTTTTGCTTGATTCACCACAACAATAGCTAACATAAAAATACCAGCGAATAAGATAATCGCATAATCCAGCATGGACTCATTAAATAGCAAACGACCGCTACGAAGTAAAAAGAGTGCCGCAAAAAACAATAGGAACCAAATTAGTTCTGAAATAGAAAAAAACTGTTTTGTTAACTCCTTAAAATCCATTTCATAATGCGGATAGTGCTTTACAGTATGGTATGCACAAACAAAATAAAACGTAACGATACTCGGTACAATCACCGCTTGAAGCGTTAAGGAGAGCGTCGTTCCAAAAAATAAAGGAACTAAAACGATCAGTGCTGCCAAATAGCGGTGACTACTCATCGTTTGAAAGCCTTTAGACTTTTCAAGATAAGTTACGCTCGTATTTGCTGGGGGCAACCATGCTGCGCTTAGTCCTAAAAAGATACTGCCAAATAAATAGAAAGTAAAATGTAATGCTCCAATTAATGTTAGAAATGAACCAATTCCACCTATTAAGAGTGACACCATCAATAACGTATATTGATCAATCGAGCGATACAATCCTCGTATCAAAAAAATCCCAGTTACTCGAAAAGTATAAAACAAAACAAACGGCAATACCGTAACGGAAGATTGATAATTGATAAGATGCATAAAAAGTAAATACGGTATAACAATCATCGTATTGGCTAATACGAATGGTGTCGTCTGAGTAAATTGTCTAAAAAAACGTTTCATTGTTTCCATAAAAAATCCCTTCCAATTAATACAAAATCAATAAGCAATCAACGTCACTGCTTTTCGAAATTCTTCGATTAAGTGGGCCTCTTTATAAGCGGCAAATTCCGCTTGATACTTATTCAATAGGCTACGCATTTTCATGGGAATAAAGACTTCTGCTAATTGATTGTCCAAAACGAAATCCCGTGTGATTCCCCATTCATAATAATACCCTAATGGCCGACAGCTATAGGTCGTTCCTTGAATCTTTTGATCAGCAAAGCGCCGATGAGTATGTCCAAACACGACCTGCTGAATATTGGAATATTGATCCAATAATTCTCCTAAACCTTGAGAACCTAAAAAAGCGTTCAATTTATTCCAAATCTGATATTTTCCGTTGAGGTGCACGATAAATTCTTCCTTCGGCACAAAATGCGTTGCTAAAATAATTTGATATTTTTTTTGCTCCAAATCATCTAAGACAGTGTGCAATTGACTTAAGATAGCTTTATCCACCGTCTGATCATCAGAGAAGCGTTCAATAATTCGATCAAACCAATAAATATTCTTGATCGAACGAATTTGCTGCGGATCCCTAAGCTCAGAAAAGCCATAATCGTACCAGCCATTAAAGCCTAATAATACGGTTTGCTGATTCAACGGTACATAGCGTAGATTCAGAAAATGGCTGTCAGGATAATGCTCAATCATCTGCTCTCCTTTAACATTTCCCATCTCATGATTTCCTAAATTAAAGGTTGTTGGCAGCCCACGTGAGCGAAAAAAATGATTGATCGCTAGTGTCTGATCGATCTTATTAGCCGTATCACCAGCAAAGTGTAAGCGGGTTGCTCCATATTCCTGCAACAACTCAAAAAGCTTGGTCAACTCTGACGCGCCAAGGTGATTGATATCGGCATGTAAATCTGTGATCACCGCTAATTTTCCCATCTCTCAGCCTCCTTCTTGGTCTACTTTACACAACTCACCACAATAATGCGAGTCAAAAGCTGAAATGTTGATTTGGAAATTTTATGTCTGTGCTATACTTAAATAAGAGAAATTATTCAAACTGTTTATTTACAAGTTTTATTAAACAGATTTATTTTTTCTGGAAGACAAAAAGGAGGGGATCTAAATGGTTACTTATCACAATTTGCAAACTGATTTATTGCAAGCGCTTGATCTGCACATTGATATTTTAAAGGAAGTTGATGATATCGAAAGAGAAGAACTACCAGGCTTCTTATTTATGATGCGAAGTTTAGGTTTCATGCTTGATCGCGCGGCGCTAGTATTGGCTAGCGGTGATGATGAAGAGATGTATTATATGATGTTCCAATACTACAGCCTACTGAAAGAATTGAAATTCAATCTAGCTATGAACTTTCCCCACGCGAAGATCCAAGGCGAACCCCTGATTGATACCGTCAATCGCTTCCCCGATAATTACGAAAAAGAAATGAAAGCTTGGTGGGAAGAAAAGACTGGCCTGACTGTCGAAGAGACAAAACAAACAATCGAGTTGGAAGAGCTCTAATTTCACCCGAATAAACGGATTCTTAAATCCAATAGGAGGCGATCATATGCGCATCGCTGTATACTGCGGTGCTCACCTTGGAGCAGATCCTGCCTACCTAGCGGCCGCAAAGGAATTAGGACAATGGATTGTCGAAAATAATCACGAGCTCATCTATGGTGGCAGTAGACTAGGCTTAATGGGCGTAGTAGCTGATAGCGTCTTGGCTGGGAATAGAAAAGTAATTGGCATCATGCCAAAATTTTTACAAGATACCGAACGTATACACACTGGACTAACAGAAATGATTACTGTTAACGACTTGGATGAACGCAAAAAGGCCTTGATGCAGCATAGCGATGTTTGTCTGGCATTACCAGGCGGTGTGGGAACTCTCGAAGAAATCAGTGAAGCCTTTTCGTGGGCACGAGTTGGACAGAATAATAATCCCTGTATTTTCTTTGATGTAAAAAACTACTATCAGCTGTTGCAGGCATTTTTTGATCAGATGGTGGAGCAAGCCTTTTTATCAAAGGAGGATCGGCAGTTGGTTTTATTTTCTGATTCATTGTCAGCGATTGATACATTCATTCACAACTATTATGCAAAATAAATCCACGTTGCCAATGCAGCGTGGATTTATTTTTTTTAGATTGTCATTTCAGGATATAAGAAACGCAGCACATCCAACGTTAAACGCCGACTCTTCCCAGCATAGGGATAGATATGCATGTGCATCATCGGATTGAAATTTGCTTCGATAATTCCATAATCCTCGTGTGTCTCATATGGCTTGTCCTTATCAGGGATGATCAAATCAATGCCGCTGATGCTGGCGCCTAGTACTTCTACTGCATCTACCGCCAGCTGCTTATAGCTTTCATGAATATCATCCGTAACATCAATGGAGTCTCCGCCGGTGGATACATTTGAATTTTCTCTCAAGAAGACCTGTTGACCTTTTTCAGGAATACTGTCGATTCGCAATCCTTGTTCTTTCAACATTAACTGCTCCAAATCACCTAATTGGATTTTCTCTAATGGTGACCGATGATTCGTCCCTCGTAAAGGGTTGTCATTCTTTTCAGCAACTAATTCTTCGATTGAACGTTCACCATCACCAATTACATTCGCTGGTATTCGCAGTAAAACGGCCTTTACTTGATGATCAATCACAAAAAATCGGTATTCCGTTCCTGGCAGAAATTCTTCAATAATGATTTCATCGTCTTCTGCAAAAGCCAGTGCTAAACCTGCATTGAAATCGGTTATTGACGTTTCACCCTTAAAGATCGTAATGCCTAAGCCATAATTCGTTGATTTTGGTTTAATGACAAACGCTTTTTGAGCAAATCGCGGATAGGCCTTCTTCGCGTCATCCATCGAACCAAACGTTTCACCATCTGGCACACGAAAACCCGCTCGAGATAGTACGATTTTAGTGACTGTTTTATTTGCCATCAATAATGGCGCAATATATGTGTCTTTGCTAGTCATATTGCCATTTTTGACAAATTCCTGATGTTCGTCGTGCTGTAGTTTCACAAATTGATCTTGTCGATCCAGCACTTCTGTTTCGATCCCCTTTTGAATCGCATCAAATAATAAATTCTGTGTTGACAGTTCCATTTCTTGAAAGCCCGCCAATTGATACGGATACGCCCAAGCCTGTTCATAAAACTTACGCCCCAATTCAGTTGCTACAGCAGCTTGACCGTTTGCTTCATCCAGGGCTAATATTCTTGCAGCTAGCGTTTCTTCCGGATAATCCAGCCATGCTTGATATTTCTTCAGCAGTTCGGCACCCTCTATTTCTAATTCATCCACCATTTGCAGCATTTCAGCAAAAATCGCTTGTCCTTCTGTTAAATAAGCCGTTGTTTTTGCAGGATTCTCTAAAGAAACCACATCACTAATACGATTACCTTCAGCTACCCATTCATCTGCTGGTAATTTTTCGTCTGTCCATAGTAAATAGAGCATGAACAAATGGATGAATTCAATCTCAGCTGCATCAATTCCGACGCGGTCAAAGGGATTCAAATCAATATTACGTAATTCCACATAACGAATTCCTGTATGAAATAGATCTGCAACTTTTTTGCCTCCACGCATCCTGATTGGCGCATAAAATTCTTTTTCTTCAGACAAACGACCTAAGGCAACATTCTCAGCGAGATCTTCACTATATCGCGACAAAGTTTCATAAGAGACCTGCACATCTGGCTTATTCACATACCCATAATGACTGGTACGAATACTGCGAACAGGCTCCTTTGGACGATCTTCATCATCAAAATAGCGTGCTTCGCTAAGTGGACTTGCTCCAAATAAATAGGTCAGCAGCCAACGATAACGTAAAAAATTGCGAGCGATTTTCATATATAAACGAGTCTTGAAGACCTCCATTGAAACCTCTTCCTCGCATGCTAAATGCAATTGCCGAATCAAATCTAAGCCATATTCAAAATTAAAATGAATCCCACTTACCATTTGCTTCCGCTTGCCGTATTCACGAGCTAGATACCGACGATACAAAACATCCGCATGTCGCTCTAATTTCGCTATCTGAATATCTCCTTCATTCTCCGGAAGTGCTGGCGGCATAGAAAATGGCCACATCATCTCATCCTTTGGCATACTCCGTTGCGCCACATCATGAATCGCTTCTAAATAAGCCAATACTTCGTCAACAGACTCAGTAACTGGCGTAATCAACTCCAATTGTGTTTCAGAAAAATCTGTTTGAATATAAGGATGAAAGCTCCGATTTCCTACAGATGTCGGATGATCGGTCTGTACAAGATCTCCGTCTAAAGTCACTCTTTGGCTTTCCTTTTCAATTCCATAACGCGCTTGCAGTAAAAAAGGCTTCACCTTTTCTTGTGTCATCATTTTTTTTGTATTCATTTGTCCATAGCCCTCCCATGCTACATTATATAGAAGAATATCCAGAAACAGAACGAAAATGCTTAAAAAAAGATAGTATTAAATATGATAATATGATTAAATATTAATAACAAAAAGATTAATCAAAAAAATCACTACACGTCTTTTATTAAAAAGAATGGAGGCCTAGCTTATGCAGGAAAAAAATCAATCGATGACAAACGATCCCTCTCATCTAAGTCAAAAGAGTGGGACTAAAGAATTTGTAATGCTGCGCCCACATCGTCAGCACCAATTTCATTGCGATGATATCCAGAAGATAATGGACGCGAATGCCCGACAAAACAAGGTCAGTCTACACGTTCCACCTTACTTTCAAGAAAAGCACTAGCCCATTTTGCTAAACAGCCAATCATTATTTGTAACTAACATCTATACTTTAAAAATTGCAAAAAGAGCTGTTGAGGTGGACTCAACAGCTCTTTTTTACTCTTCTTTCAATAATCCTTTAAACAGACCGACTGCGAAATCATTTGGGTTAAAAGCTTCCAGATCATTTAAGCCTTCTCCTAGACCAACTAATTTAACAGGCAAATGCAACTCATTGCGAATTGCCAAAACAATACCACCCTTAGCTGTTCCATCCAATTTCGTTAAGACCAAACCAGTAACGTCTGTTGTTTCTTTAAATTGTCGTGCTTGAACTAGCGCATTTTGTCCTGTCGTCGCATCTACGACCAATAACACTTCATGAGGAGCTGTTGGAAATTCTCGTTGAATGACGCGTTTGATTTTCTCCAGCTCGTTCATTAAATTGACTTTATTCTGTAATCTTCCTGCAGTATCAATCAGCAGAACATCATAATTTTCCTTCTTAGCTTTGTCAACAGCATCAAATACTACAGCTGCTGGATCACCGCCGGCATTGCCGCGAACAACTTCAACACCTGAACGCTGCCCCCAAACAACTAATTGATCAATCGCACCTGCACGAAACGTATCTGCTGCAGCCAGTAAGACTTTCTTGCCTTCGTTTTTGTATTGGTTCGCTAATTTTCCAATACTGGTAGTTTTACCAGTCCCATTCACACCCACGAACAAAATCACACTCAATCCATCGTTTTGCAGATTAATTGCATTATTCTCGTTGATGCCTTCCGCTTCATAAATGTCGACCAATTTCTCAATGATGACATTTTGAACTTGAGCCGGTTTCTTAGCATTTTTCAGCTTGACCTCTTGCCGTAATGAATCTGTTAGTTTGATAGCAGTATCGAAACCAACATCGGCACCGATCAAGGTTTCTTCCAAATCTTCGAAGAAATCCTCATCCACTCGACGGAAACGAGCAAACAACTCATTCATTCGTTCACCAAATGATTTTCGAGTCTTCTCTAGACCTTTGTCGTATTTCTCTTGAACGGTTTCTTCCGGTTGCTCAGGTTCAGCAGGAACTATGTTTTCAGATTCCAGCTCTGAAACTTCTATCGATTCCGATTCTGTTTTCAGTTCTATAGGTGTGGATTCAATTTCTGTCTGTTCAACCTGAACTTCTTCACTACCAATTGCTGAATCGACAGGCTCTTCTTTTACTTCTAAATCATCACTTTTTGATTCTTGTGTTGGTATTTCTTGCGGAAGCTCCATTGATTTTTCGATTTGCTCAAACGATTCTTCCGGTTTCCCTTCTTGCTCCTCATCCGTATCAGCAGTGGATTCTTCACTGCTTGGTGTTTCAACTACTTCCCCGGTTTCTACCTCATCGCGATCCTCGGAGACTGATTGATCTTCAACGACTTCTTCTTGCTTTTCAGGTTCTTCATTCTGTTCACCACTAAAGGCTTTTTTTATGCGGTCAAATAATCCCATGTAAAATCCCCCCTTATTTCCATTCATCGAATACGAATTTTTGAATGGCATGTGCCACCCCATCCGCTTGATTCGTTCTAGTGACAAAATTGGCCGCCGTTTTAACGCCGTCAGTAGCATTTTCCATCGCTACACCCATACCAGCATAATTAATCATGGATAAGTCATTGGCTTCATCACCTAAGGCCATCATTTCATTCGCTGCGATCCCGAGATGTTCTCCTAAAACAGAGAGACCAAAGGCTTTAGTCACGCCCTTTGGCATAAACTCTAGTAAGTTTGGCCGTGTTTTAAATATCTCAAAGCGCTCATATTCTTCTGCTGGGATCAACGCCATCTGCTGATCTAAATAATCCACATCCACAGCTGAGACAACTTTATTGTATAGCGCATCCTCTTTTAATGCTTCTATCGTTTTCGAAACGTAAGTTAAAGCCTTGTTCATCGTTGGATAGATTGAAGGATGAGCCGCTGATGTCTCAAGCTGAAAACATAAAGCATCTGATAAAACATCCATCGGTAAATCAATTTTTTCTAACAGCTGATGGATATGTTTTACATCTGCCAAATCCATCGCTGTCTTGCCTAAAATCTCACCGGTATTGGTCTGGATTAACCCGCCGTTGAAAGTGATCGAATAATCATCTGCATCAAGCAAATTTAGCTCTGCTAAGTAATCCTTGATAGCGATTAAAGGACGGCCTGTACAGATCACAATCTTCACACCCCGTGCTTTCGCTTTTGCCAATATTTCTTTATTTGTATCAGAGATTGTTTTAGCATCCGTCAATAGCGTACCATCTAAGTCAATCGCGATTAATTTTATCATTTCCGAAGTTCCCCTTCCTTCACTTGAAATTTCCCATCTTCCTTCACTTCTTCAAGGCGCACTGAAATAATTTTCGAGACGCCGGATTCTTGCATTGTGACACCATAAAGCACATCTGCTGCTTCCATCGTTCCTTTACGATGAGTAACCACGATAAATTGTGTATCGTTTTGAAAGGCACTCAGATAGCGACCAAAACGGGCAACATTTGCTTCATCCAACGCCGCTTCGACTTCGTCTAACACACAGAACGGTACGGGACGGACTTGGATGATCGAGAATAGTAACGCAATCGCCGTCAGGGCCCGTTCACCACCAGAAAGCAGGGATAAACTTTGCAGTTTTTTACCTGGAGGTTGAGCTTCGATTTCGATCCCGGTATTCAATAAATCATCAGGATCTGTCAATACTAATTCCGCTCGACCGCCGCCAAACATATTTGGAAAAACCACATTGAATTTTTCACGAATCGCTTGGAAGGTCGTGAAGAAACGCGTTTTAACTTCATCATCCATTTCATCCATCGTTTCGAACAGCTGCTCCTTCGCCGATAATAAGTCATCTCGCTGCGTCGTTAGGAAATCATAGCGTTCTTCCACTTGCTGGTATTGTTCGATGGCGTTTAGGTTGACTGGTCCAAGCTTTTCAATGGCTTGCTTCAAGCGACTAACTTCCGTTTGCGCAACCTGCTGATCAATTTCAGGGTCCGCTTGTGCTTCCGCACCTTCAAAAGTCAAACTATATTCTTCTTGCAAATACGCCAAAGCATTGTCCAATTTCAACTCGTAACGGTTTTTTTGGACATCGGCTTGTGATTGACGTGCTAATAACTGTTTCTGCTCGCGATTGGCTTCAGTCAACTCACTATCTGCTTGATCCACTTGCTGCTGCAGACCTTGCCGCATTTCTTTCCAAACAGCCAGCTGCTCCTGCAAATGTTCTCGTGCTGTAGCTAATTCTGTCAAACGTTGGGTTAGACTTTCTTCTGATTCTTCATGATCCGATGAATCACTTGAAAGTGCTAGTAATTGATTTTCTAAGTTTACAATCTGATTGGTCAACTCGTTAATCTGTTCTTCAAAACCTAGTGCTTGCCGCTCTAAATACAACAGCCGTTCATCTAATACTGCATAGTCCGCCTGTAAGCGACTCAATTCCGCATTAATACCGGCACGCTTTTCTTCTAGCTGGTCGCTCTCTTCATTAAGCTGTTGGATTTCTTGATTGATCTTATCTTGCTGGGTTTTCAATTCGACTTGCTTAAATTCCAACGTTTCTTTTTGTACTTGATAATCATTCAAGAAGCTTTCCAGCTCTTTCGCTTCATAAGAAAACAAGCTCTGTTCCTTTTGCAAACGTGTTAATTCCGTTACAACACGTTCTTCACTACTTTGCGCTTCTTGATATGCCAACCGCGTTTGTTCACCTTGTGTCCGTAATGTTTCTAGACTTTCCGTCTGATCCGCAACCTTTGCTTGCAAATCACGGACAAATGCTTCTTTTGCCTGTAACGCCTGATTGATTTCTTCATAACGTTTGGTCCATTCAGCTAATTCGTGTCCTTGATTAAACAAATTCCCACGATTTCCTTGCTTCGTAGCGCCACCGGTCATTGATCCGCCAGCATTCATCACATCTCCATCTAAGGAAACTACACGAACTTGATAACGCAGTTGACGAGCAAGTAGATTAGCACTATCAAGATCTCGAGCAATAACGATCGCTCCTAATAAATTTTGCATGACTGGAGCAACATTTTCTGAAAAAGAAACTAGTTCACTGGCAATACCTAAAAAGCCGTCTACGTCTTTGATTGCTTGATAGTGATGAGCCCCTAAACTACGTGGCTTAATCGTTGTTAACGGTAGAAAGGTGCCACGACCGCTACGTTGTTTTTTTAAAAACGTGATCCCTTGCCGTGCATCCTTCTCATTTTCTACGATAATGTGCTGTGCCGATGCTCCTAAGGCCGTTTCGATCGCCAAGGTATACTTTTCTGGAACCTCGATCAGCTCTGCTACTGCACCGACGATCCCGCTTAATTGTTCTTTGTGCTGTAAAACACTGCGGACACCTTGATAAAAGCCGCTATAATTTTCCTGAATCTCTTGCAGACTTTTTTGTCGCGCACGCGCTTGTTGAACCTGACTCATCATGTCATACATTAACTGCTGTTCTTTTTGCAATTGCTGCTGTGCCACGTTTTTCTCTTCCGCTAAGCGTCGGTAGTGTTCTTGTTCTTCCGTCAACTGAGCTTCAAGCGTTTTAGTTTTCGTCTGCGCTGCGCTCTGCTGCTCCGTCAATTCTTCTAGTTGATCTCGCAACGCTTCAAAGCGTGTCACACTCTGTTGGTTCTTAGCAGTCTCTTGTGTGTATTGACGTTCTAAATACTTTAATTCATTGCTGACATTTGCAGTCTCTTGCATCAATTCAACATAAGTACCACGCAAATCCTCCAAGAGTTCCTTCGGCGATTTCTTGTATTTCTCCGCTTCATTTGTCAGCTGCTGGATTTTTTTTTCTAAGGCGATCTTTTCAGTTTGTTTATCCGCCTGTTGCGTTTGAACTTCCTGCAAGTTCGCCTGTGCATCGGCTTTTTTCTTACGCTGCTCGTTCAATGTTTCGCGGTATTCTGCGCTGGTCTTTTGCGTATTCTTTGAGCGTTCACTTAATAATGCTTTTTGCCCCTCAGTCTGCTTCAACGCCTCGGATAAATGCAGCAATTGCTGCTGCCCAGTTTCCAGCAGCTCATCCAATGAACCGCGTTTTTCTCTCAACATGCCTAACTGCTGTTCAGTTTGCTGGATAAAATGGCTTTTTTCTTCAACTGTTTTGGAGAGTTCTTCAAAATCTGTCTTCGCTGACTCCCAAGAATCACGTGTTTGTTTAATCTTCGCAACTGTTAAACTGACATCCGTCGCAGTTAATTCTTTTTTGAGCGCCAAAAACTCCTTGGCTGCTTCGCTTTGAGCAGCTAAAGGAGTCAGCTGATCTTCTAATTCATAAATGATATCCTGAACACGGCTCAAATTATCTTCCGTTTCAAAAAGCTTCTGCTCCGCTTTGCGTTTTCGCTGCTTGTATTTCAAGACGCCAGCCGCTTCTTCAAAGATTCCTCGGCGATCTTCCGGCTTACTGGCAAATATCGCCTCGACTTTTCCCTGCGAAATAATCGAGAAGGATTCTTTCCCTAAACCAGAATCCATGAATAAATCTTGAATATCTTTCAAACGACAGGCTTTTTTATTTATGAAAAAATCACTTTCACCTGTTCGGCGATAACGTCTTGTCACACTAACTTCACTAAAGCCTAGCGGTAAATAATTATCGGTATTATCCAATACTACTGTTACTTCGGCAATATTCAACTGCTTTCGTGATTCTGAACCAGCGAAAATAATATCCGGCATCTTGCCGCCACGTAGACTTTTTGCCGATTGTTCTCCGAGTACCCAGCGAATTGCTTCAGTGATATTACTTTTTCCGCTGCCGTTTGGCCCAATGACCGCTGTCACGCCTTCTTCAAATTCGATCTTGGTACGATCAGCAAAAGACTTGAAGCCAGCGATCTCAATTCGTTTTAAATACAAAATGTTCCTCCTAAAATTTTCCCAGGAAATATAAACTAATTTGCAGCAATCTTAATCAATGCTTTTTCCGCTGCATCTTGCTCTGCTAGTTTTTTCGATTTACCTTGTCCTGAACCAATCAAACGATCATCCGCATATACATCAATTGTAAAAATCCGTTCGTGAGCCGGACCTTCTTCATTGACTAAACGATAATCGATCGTCACATCTCCGCTTTTTTGCAACACTTCCTGCAGGCGTGTCTTGTGATCCATTTCCCGCGTGAAAACACCTGCTTCGATTTTTGGAAAAACGACCGTTTGAATAAAACGTAGCGCCACATCGTAGCCTTGATCCAAATACAAGGCCCCTAAGAAAGCCTCGAATAGATCACACAATAACGCTGCACGATCACGCCCGCCAGAATTTTCTTCGCCCTTACCTAACATAATATAGTGATCAAAATGACATTCTTTTGCAAATTTTGATAAGCTTTCTTCTCGCACAATCGCCGAACGCAAACGCGTCAAACGTCCTTCCGGTAAGTTTGGATAATGGTGATACAAATAGTCCGATACTTGAATTTCTAAGACAGCGTCCCCTAAAAATTCTAACCGTTCATTATCTGAAATATTCATATTACGGTGTTCATTCACATATGATGAGTGGGTAAACGCCTGTTCCAATAAGTTCACATCGTGAAAGACGATGTCGTAGTTTTCTTTCAATTCATTGATCAACTGTGTATCCATGGGCTCATTCCTTTTTTTGAGATTTCCATCACGCTCTATTATACTGTTTTTTCTGTGAATTTTAAATCAGAAGTCGTTATAGTAAGAAATTTTCAAAGATTCAACGAACTTTTCTCTTCTTACATCTAAAAAATGCTAAAGTAAAGAAAACGACCGGAGAAATTTCGATGGAAAATCTTTCTGATGCATTATTGATTATTGATTTACAAAAGGGTGTTTGCTTTGACGGAGAAACGATCAACCATTTTTCTGAGTTAATTACTACTGTCAATCTGCGTATCCAGCGCTACCGAGAACAAAATAAATTGATTCTCTTTGTTCAGCATTGTGACGAAATTTTGGTTCCACATTCAGAAACCTGGGAAATCGTAGAGGAACTTGATCGCAAACCGAACGATCTTATGATTCAGAAGACTCACGCAAATTCCTTTTACCATACTGATTTACAAAAAAATTTACAGCAGAAAAACATCACCAGCTTGGAAATCTGTGGCGCTCAAACCCAGTACTGCATTGACGCTACTGTAAAATTTGCCCATGGCTTAGGCTATCAATTAACCATGCTGAAAAATGGGTCAACCACCTATGACAATGATTTTCTCTCTGCTGAAGAGACCATCGCTTTTTACGAAAATATTTGGAATAAACGTTTTTTGCAGCTTGTTCAATAAAAGGATTTTAATAGACGTTATCTACTTGTTAGGAGGGCTTTGAATGATAAAAAATATTGTGTTTGATTTAGGAAATGTTTTAGTTGATTTTGATCCACCACGTTTTGTCATGGAAAAAACTGCAGATAAGGATCAACAAAAGATGCTTATGTCCGAAATTTTTGGTTCTGTGGACTGGCTGCGTTTCGATAAGGGAACGATGAATCGGGAGGAACTTTTAACCTCCGCAAAATCACGGCTTCCAAAAGAATTGCATGCTATCGCCGAAGACTTGCTGGACACTTGGTATATCGGGCTGAATGCTATACCACAAATGGAGGAACTTCCTAAACGGTTGAAAGAAAAAGGTTTGTCTCTCTATATCCTTTCAAATGCCCCGCAGGATTATTATCTTTATGAAGATAAAGTCCCTAGTCACAGTATTTTTGATGGCATCTTTATTTCCTCAGATTGGAAATTATCTAAGCCAGAGCATGAAATCTTCCGGACCTTTTACAGCCATTTCCGCTTAAATCCTGCCGAGTGCTATTTCATCGATGATTCAGCAGCGAATATCTTAGCCGCTGAAGAAACCGGGATGAACGGTTTTCACTTTAAAAGAAATTTTTCAGCACTAGAAAAAGCTTTGACTGCCCTTGGGGTTTTGTAACTGTTAAAAAAGGTGCACCAGCAAATTGCTGGTGCACCTTTTTTTGTTAAGCTTGGTTGTTTTCCATAATGTAATCAACTGCAGCTCCAACTGTTTCAATTTTTTCAGCGTCTTCGTCAGAAATTTCTGTTCCGAATTCATCTTCTAATTCCAAAACAAATTCCATGATACTGATTGAGTCTGCATTTAAATCGTCTTTGATACTCAATTCAACCGTCACTTTATCTTTATCGATTTCAAAGTGATTTGAAATTATTTCAGCAACTTTGCTAAATACTTCTTCACGAGTCAACAACATTCACCTCCGCCTGATCAACTATTATTCGTCTATGTTTTACCAGAAGGTCACAGTTCATTTTACTGATGTTTGATTGCTTTGTCTACCTTTTTCACGAAATTGGCGTGGTTCTTATTCATCCTTAGGTGCTTCAAAAAACTGGACCAATTGCCCAACAACATTCGTGTCTAGCATCGTGTAAATTTGATCGATGGTATTTGCCACTGCTTCAGGTCCGGTAGATCCATGGGTTTTAATCACAGGAGCCTTCAGTCCAAATAAAACGGCACCTCCATGAGAGGAATAGTCCAATTTGTCTTTTAGACCGTATAATGTATCCTTCAGCATAAGAGCACCCATTTTCCCTTTAACCCCAGCATCACTGATACTTCCTTTAATCAAGCTCATCAAACCCATAGCTGTTCCTTCAATCGTTTTTAAAACAGCATTTCCAGTAAATCCGTCTGTTACAACGACATCGGCAGCACCGTTTAACAGTTCACGTGCTTCTACATTTCCAATAAAGTTGATACTCTCTTCTGCTTGTAAAAATTTGTAGGCTTCTTTCGTTAACTCGCTGCCTTTGGTTTCTTCTGTACCATTGTTCAATAAGCCCACACGAGGATTTTCAATTCCACGAACATGCTTCGCATAAAATGATCCCAAAATTGCATATTGATGGATATGCTCTGCTTTATTTTCTGCATTCGCACCCAAATCAAGCATATCAAAACCGCTGTCCCCATTTAAAACTGGCAATGTAGACATCAGGCCTGGACGTTCGATTCCTTTGATTCGTCCCACTACAAACAAACCAGCAGCTAATAGCGCCCCCGTATTTCCTGCTGAGAAAATCGCATCGGCTTTGCCTTCTTTAACCGCTTGAGCGGCTAAAACCATTGAGGCATTTTTCTTACGACGGATAGCCTTCACTGGTTCGTCATCGCTATTGATCTTTTCATCCGTATGAATGATCGTAATATTCTTTTCATTTGTTATATATTGACGAATCGCGTCTTCTTTTCCATATAGTTGAAATTCAATTTCCGGATGATTCTTTTGGGCTAACATTACACCTTCCACGATCGCTTTTGGTGCGAAATCGCCACCCATTGCGTCTACAGCAATTTTCATGAGAAAAATCTCTCCTTTTTCGTTTTAATGTATTTATTTTTCTTTCTGAAAAATAAGTCTGATTCTCAAGCCGTATACTATTCCTCTAATATGCTACAGCATCAAGAGGAACTAGCATCCTTTTTCGTTTTAATGTATTTATTTTTCTTTTTGAAAAATAAATCTGATTCTCAAGCCGTATACTATTCCTCTATTGTGCTAAAGCACCAAGGGGAACTAGCATCCTTTTTCGTTTTAATGTATTTATTTTTTCTAGAAAATAAGTCTGAGTTTTAAGTCGTATATCCGCCAGCTTCTCTGATAGAAACAGGGCATAAGACTGACTGCTTTTTAATTTTTCTACAGTATAGCACACTCAATCGAAATATGTTTCTCCAGTTTCAGTAGGCTTCAACGCTCCTGCTAATGGTGCGAAAGCTGGTTGCTGACGCCAATTTTCTACCTGCCAAATTTGATTGGCTTCATCTCGTGCCACTTCTAAAACATTTGCATCATTTACCAGATCAGCGATCAAGAATTGCGGCAATCCAGATTGACGGAAGCCAAAGACTTCACCAGGTCCGCGTAATTCTAGATCTTTTTCACTCAATACAAACCCATTGTTAGTCTCAGTCATGATTTTCATGCGCTCTTTCCCCATGTCATTTTTGGGGCTTGCTACCAATATACAATAAGACGCATCCGAACCACGTCCGACCCGTCCCCGCAATTGATGCAGCTGGGCCAAGCCAAAACGATCCGCATCCATAATAAACATCACCGTTGCGTTTGGTACATTGACTCCGACCTCAATAACAGTCGTTGAAACTAAAATCTGACTTTGATTCTCTTTGAATTCTTCCATGATTGTTTCTTTTTCTGCATTCTTCATTTTCCCATGTAGCAAACTGACCTGATAAGTAGGTGCATAGTATTCCTTTAAATGCTCATAAATCTCCGTCGCATTTTTCACATCCAACGCTTCTGATTCTTCAATCAAAGGACAGATTACATACAGCTGATGCCCCGCCTGTAACTCCTGCTTCGCCCAATCCAAGGTATGCTCCAGTTGTTTAGGTTTGATCCAGCTAGTTTTAACAGGGATTCGGCCTGCCGGCATTTGATCGATGATTGATACGTCCATTTCACCATAAGCAGTAATTGCCAAAGTTCGCGGAATCGGTGTTGCTGTCATGAATAGAACATCTGGATGCAGTCCTTTTTCTCGCAAAACTCTTCGTTGATTCACTCCAAATCGATGCTGTTCATCAGTAATGACCAATCCGAGACTAGCAAACTGTACATCATCTTGGATCAGCGCATGAGTCCCGATCACCACATCAATTTCCCCATTTTCTAAACCAGCTAAAATCGCGCGTCGTTCTTTGGTTTTGGTAGAACCAGTTAGTAATGCAGTTGTTAATTCGAATGGATCAAATAGTTGATTCAAACTTTCTAAATGCTGCTGAGCCAAAATTTCTGTTGGCACCATCAACGCTCCTTGAAAGCCAGCCGTCATGGTAGCATATAAGGCGATTGCCGCCACAACCGTCTTACCACTCCCAACATCCCCTTGAAGCAAACGTTGCATATGCTTCTTGCTGCGTAAGTCGTAGCAAATCTCATTGGTCACACGTTTTTGGGCGTCAGTCAATTCGAAAGGCAGCTTTTGCGTAAACTGCTTCAAGCGTTCGACATCATAACGGATCGCGATTCCATTCTTCTCGCTACGTTCACTTTTCTTCAACCCTTGCATCCGCATTTGAAAGAGGAAAAACTCTTCAAAAACCACTCGTCGTTTTGCTTGCTGATTTTCCTTTGGATCTTTAGGAAAATGCATTGCCCGCATCGCTTGCTTTCGTGGCATCAAGCGATACTTTTCCAATAAATAATCTGGCAAGTTTTCTGTTACCTGATCACCAAATTTTTCAAATCCTACTTTGATTAAATCAACTAAGGTACTTTGACGGATAGCCTTAGTCACGTGATAGATTGGCGCGTATTCTTCCGTCTGCTTACCACCTAAAATCTTCATTCCAGTCAGCGATTTTCGCTTAGCATCCCATTTTCCATAAACCGCCAACTCTTCACCAACTTCGACTTTGTCTTTCAAATAGGGTTGATTGAAAAAGGAGACCATAAAGACCGCGTGATCTTGCATCATTCGAAACTGCAACCGGCTTTTTTTGTAGCCAAAACGACTAACCACTGGCGCCGAGACGATTACACCTTTTAATGTAACCTTTTCCTGGTCATTGATTTCTAATAAATTTTTTTCCTGAATATCTTCATAACGAAAAGGATAGTAGCTCAATAAGTCCTCGATCGTTACGATTCCTAAATCAGCTAACGTTTGTGCACGCTTCGGTCCTACACCAGGCAGCACCGACACAGATTCTTGAATCGGCATAAACAGCCTCCTTTCAATTAAAATACGTTTTTCAAATGCTAAATTCTGTCTATCGGCAATTATTTCGGAGATAAGGGGGTCATTTTCCTAAAAAAACAGGAGCGAGCCAGATATTCTTGGCCCACTCCTTCCGACTTTTTCATATTATTCTGCTGAAAGCAAGTATGGATAGACCGGTTGTTTTCCTTCGTGGATCTCAACTTCTAGGTCTGGGTAGCTTGCTTCGATCGCTTCGCTTAATTTTTCAGCCTCAGCCTGTGTTCCTTCTTCACCAACAATGATCGTAATGATTTCGATATCTTCACTAATCATTTTGTTTAAAGTATCTAACGTCGCTTGGTATTTATCCGCTTCAGAAAGAATGATTTTACCATCGACCATACCTAAATAGTCGCCTTCGTGGATTTCTACACCATCAATCGCTGTATCGCGAATCGCATTCGTGATTTGACCACTAACTACAGAGTCAAGCATTTCAGTCATTGCTGTTTTGTTTTCTTCTAGGCTTTGTTCTCCATTGAAGGCCAACATCGCAGTCATCCCTTGAGAGACTGTTTTACTTGGAACAACTGCCACAGGAACGTCAGCAACTTCTGCTGCTTGATCAGCTGCCATAAAGATATTTTTATTATTCGGCAAAATGATTACTTGATCAGCGTTAACCTCTTTGATCGCCTTTAAGATATCTTCGGTACTTGGGTTCATCGTTTGACCGCCGCTGATTACGTAGGCTGCTCCTAGGCTCTTGAATAACTCTTGAACACCTTCACCAGCAGCAATAGCGATCACTGCATAGGGTTTACGTTCTGTTGGAGCGGCTTCGAATTCAGCTACTTCTTCGTCATGTTCCAAAATTGTTTCATGTTGCAAGCGCATATTATCAACTTTGACCTTAATCAAAGCGCCAAATTTTTGGCCATAATTCATGACTTCCCCTGGATGTTCTGTATGCACATGCACTTTGACAATCTCATCATCATTAACGACTAATAACGAATCACCAATACCATCTAAATAGTTGCGGAAAGTATCGTAATCAAAATTGCTATCAACAGTTGGACCTTCACCTAAACGAACCATAATTTCAGTACAATAACCAAACTTGATATCTTCTGTTGCTAATTGACCTTGCACACTGCGATGATGTTCGGCATTGACCATTTCGTCCATTTCAGCCGGACTTGGTTCATACGTATCATCTGCTTGGAACTCACCATTAAGGGCGTTCAAAAAGCCTTCATAAATAAACAATAAGCCTTGACCACCACTATCGACTACGCCAACTTCTTTCAAAACTGGCAACATGTCCGGTGTTTTATCTAATGCTTTCTTCCCATATTTGACAACAGCTGACATCACTTCGACCACGTCATCTGTTTGTCTAGCTTTGCGTTCCCCAGCCTTCGCTGATTCACGTGCGACAGTCAAAATTGTTCCCTCTACAGGTTTCATGACTGCTTTATAAGCTGTTTCTACCCCATGAACTAAGGCTTTCGCTAAATCCTCTGCATTTAATGTATCCACATCTAAAATTGCTTTAGAAAAACCGCGGAATAATTGTGACAAGATAACGCCTGAGTTCCCCCGGGCACCCATCAACAAACCTTTCGCCAAAACGTTGGCTAATTCACCAACTTTATCTGAAGCAGAGTTGACTACAGCAGTCGCACCGCTGGTCATCGATAGATTCATATTCGTCCCAGTATCGCCATCGGGAACGGGAAAAACGTTTAACGAATTGACATATTCTGCATTAACTTGCAGACGTTTAGCGCCAGCCTCAACCATTTCTTGGAATTGACTCGCGCTGATTTCTGTTACCTTCACTTACTTAGTCCTCCTTAAGAACGCTGCCTTTAGTCTGGCAGAACACGTACACCTTGAACATAGACATTCACTGAGTTAGCTGTTACCCCAAGCATCGTTTCCAAATTGTATTTCACTTTTTCTTGGACATTGCGCGATACTTCTGAGATCTTCGTGCCGTAGCTGACAATCGTGTAGACGTCGACTGCGATACCATTCTCTTCTTGACGTACAACGACGCCGCGTGAATAATTTTCTTTTCTTAAAATTTCTGTGATATTGTCTTTGATTTGATTTTTGCTAGCCATACCGACGATACCAAACACGTCAGTAACTGCACCGCCGACAACCGTCGCGATGACGTCGTTTGAAATTTCGATCATACCAGTCTGTGTATTAATTTTCACAGCCATAGTTGTTAGCCTCCTTAAATAGGCCTAATTGCCCATTTTTTCTACTATAATAGTTTATCATAGCCCTATGACAAATAAAAGAAAGTTCCATTGTGATTTGCTAATAGGGCGCTCCCTGCGTTGACGCAGATTTCTGCTAACTTTCTTGCATCAAAACTTTTGTTAAAAATTTTTACGCTAACAGAGTATAATTTACCTGCAAATCCTTAGAATGTCAATCTTTCTAAAAAAATCCACTTGCCAATCTTGTCAATTTGTGCTATTTTATTTTAGTATGAGCCAAAGAAGCGCTCCAATATCAAGGCTAAAGGAGGAAACTACACATGGCAAAAGTTTGCTATTTTACTGGTCGTAAAACAAGAAGTGCAAATAACCGTTCTCACGCTATGAACGCTACGAAACGTACTGTAAAACCTAATTTACAAAAAGTTCGCGTTTTAGTGGACGGAAAACCTAAAAAAGTTTGGGTCTCAACTCGTGCTTTGAAATCTGGAAAAGTTGAGCGCGTTTAATATTATCCAATCAAACAATATCAAACCGTTCAGTTACGAACGGTTTTTTTGTTTCTTCTATTTTTCACAGAAAGCAAAGTTCTGTCTTCGCTTACTTTATAGTTTCAGACTGTTTTTTAAATCATCAGAAAGATGTGAACTAGCTTTCAATTTCAGCATGGTTTTAAGTATTCGTAGAACCCTAAGTGTTTTAACATTACTATTTTGTAGATAATTTATTAATTCAAAGAGCCGATCGATTCGGCTCTTTTTTGCTTGCTTATTTATAATAGAGCAAGCTCATTTTTAAATTCTTAGCTTTGGCTTCACACCTCTTTCACATTATTTTCGGCACTTATATGGTAAAATTTGAATAGTCTGTTGAAAGAAGTTTGGTGATTTTTATATGAAGAACTACCTTAAAGAAAACCGTTGGTATTTACTGGCCAGCTTTTTCCTGCCATTTTTAATTATGGTGATTGTTTACTTGACGATCGGTATTTATCCCGGATCAAGTCGTAGTATTTTAGCCAGTGATGCCTTTTCACAGTTTTCGAATTTTCATGCAAGTTTTCGCAATATGCTTTTAGGTAAGCAAGGCTTTTTATATACCTGGAATGCTTCTATGGGGTTAAATTATTTATCACTGGTTTCCTATTATCTCGGTGGTTTTTTTACTCCGTTAGTAATTTTCTTTCCTAATCAGCTGATGCCCGATGCGTTGTATTTTCTTACGCTGTTAAAAATCGGGGCAGCAGGATTAGCTTTTTGGTTTTATGCGAAAAGTAGCTTCAAGCTGCCTAATTGGTCACGCGTGGCTTTAAGCACTACTTATGCATTGATGTCTTTTGCTATTGCCCATTCAGAAATTATTATGTGGCTGGATGCGTTTGTCTATCTGCCTCTGATCATCTTGGGAATCAATCGCGTGATGGATCAGAAAAAAACGATCGTTCTATTTGTTTCCTATTTAATGCTGTTTTTGACCAGTTTTTATATGGGCTTTATGATCGGTGTCTTCTCGGTCCTCTATTTCATCGCCCGTTTGATTACCAATTGGAAAAGCTACAAAAAAAGTATTATTCCCTACGGCTTCACTTCGCTATTAGCTGGCTTTGCATCTATGATTATGATTTTACCGTCAATTCTAGACCTTCGTGCTAACGGTGAGGAATTGACACAGATCACGACCTTTAAAACAGAAGCGACAAGCTGGTGGGATTTTATTGCTAAAAATTTCGTTGGATCGTATGATACGACGAAATATGGTTCGATTCCTTTTATTTATATTGGACTTTTGCCATTAGCTTTCTGTCTATTTTTCTTTATCTGCAAAAAAATACCGTGGAAAAATAAACTTGCTTATGGAGCAGTAGCCGCAATCTTGATCGCAAGCTTTTATATCCAGCCAATGAATTTATTCTGGCACGGGATGCATGCGCCAAATATGTTCCTATTCCGTTATGCCTACCTGCTCTCATTTTTAGTGATTACATTAGCTGCATGGGGATGGGAGAAATTAGATCGAGAAAATATTTTGCAATTAGTCGCTGCCTGTCTGATGCTGATCGCTCTCTTTGCGATTTTCTGGGGTATGAAGGGAAAAGACTACGATTATCTCAAAAATAGTTCCTTATATATCACACTTGGTTTCTTGGCTGTCTATGCGCTGATTTTTACCGCACATCATTACAACAAGATTCCATTAAAAGCGCTAAGTATACTATTACTGCTATTGATGTCTTCAGAGGCATTTATTAATAGTAGCTTTATGACACAAGGCATTTTAAAGGATTGGAATTATGCGTCGCGCAGCCTTTATACGGAGCCATATCCTTCGATCAAGGCTTTAGTCGACGAAACGAAAAATGAGAATGATAGCTTTTATCGGCTGGAAAATCTGGATCCTGTTTCCTCTAATGATGCCTTTAATTATGGTTATAGCGGTATCAGCATGTTCTCTTCGATCCGTAACCGACATTCTTCTGGTTATATGGATCAGTTGGGCTTCCGCTCGCGAGGAACTAGTCTCAATATTCGTTATCAAAACAATACGTTATTAGCGGATGCCTTTACTGGAATTAAATACAATATTGCCAAAACGAAAAACTTGAATAAATATGGTTTTACTAAGAAAAATAGCGTCGGCGAGTATAATCTTTTCGAGAATAATTATGCCTTGCCATTAGCCTTCACTGCACCGCAGAGCATCGATAAACTACAGGCTTCACCAAATGATAATCTAGGTACACAAACACAATTATTTAACGCTTTATCGCAAGAACAGTTCCAATACTTCCAGTTTTTACCGATTACGCAAATAGACACAAAAAATGCTAACGTCACTAACGCGGGGAATATTACAACAATTACCGAAAAACAAGGAAACGTGGCAAAAGACGTTACTTGGAAGGTTCAAGTTCCCGCAAATACACAAGCTTATCTGAGTCTCTATCCTTACGATTTCGCTGAATTAGAAAGCTCAACAGCGACCGTCACCGCTAACGGCCAAACGCGGCAAGCGCAAATTGGGATCAGCGGACAATATTATGATTTAGGCTATTACCAACAAGCAACGATGGTTACCTTTACTGCCAGCTTCTATGGAACAAAATCCATTAGCTTCCAGAATCCACAAGTTTTAGCTTTGGATACAGTCGCTTATCGACTAGCAGTAGATAAGATTAAAGATAACGGTGTAGACATGAAAGTCGGCAAACACAGTGCTGAAGGAACTGTAAACAGCAATAAAGCCCAAACATTGATCACGACTATTCCATATGATGAAGGCTGGTCTGCCAAAATCGATGGTAAAAAAGTCGAGACAAAAGCCTTCCAAAACGCTTTTGTCAGTATCCATGTACCAAAGGGCAAACACAAAGTAACTTTCAGTTATATGCCAAAAGGCTTTATTGCCGGTGCTGTTTCCTTCATAGTAGCGATCGGGATGTTCGTTCTTTATCTGCGAATGTTGAAATCGAAAAAAGATCAACGTCAATAAGCAAAACAGGAGGCTCAACATGAGCCTCCTGTTTTTTATACAAATTATTTTGATTTGATATAGTTGACTCCCCCTGCTTTTGGCCCGGTAGCTTTACCTAAGAAGAGCACTAATACAAGGATTGTTAATACATAAGGAGCCGATTGTAAATAAACATCTGGAATCTGCGAAATAACCGGTAGATTGGCTCCAGCAATACTCAAATTTTGTGCAAAGCCAAAGAACATCGCTGCACCCATAGCCCCTAGCGGATTCCATTTTCCAAAGATCATCGCTGCCAGTGAAATAAATCCTTGTCCTGCGATCGTCGTTATCGCGAAACGGCCTGCGATTGATTGAGCAAATACAGCACCACCCACGCCGCCAAGAAAACCTGAAATCATTACTCCTGCATAACGCATCGCATAAACGTTGATTCCTAGCGTATCGGCTGCCTGCGGATTCTCTCCGACTGAACGTAAACGCAGTCCGAATTTTGTCTTATAAATAATGAACCAAGCAGCTAAAGCGACAACAATCGCAAAATAAGCAGGCAAGCTGGTCTTACTGAAGAATAAATCACCAATAATCGGAATCTTACTTAATCCAGGAAAATCGAAATAACCAAACTGCTCTTGGATCGTATCGGTTTGCCCTTTTCCATACATTACCTTGATAAGAAAAATCGTCAATGGAGGAGCTAATAGATTCATCACGGTTCCGCTAATTACATGATCCGCTCGAAAATTTATCGTCGCCACAGCATGCAACAATGAAAATAATAATCCGATGATTCCTCCAACTAATACCCCTAACCAAGGAGTAAATGCTCCAAAGTGGTTCGCAAAACTTAAATTAAAAATAACTGAACTAAACGCTCCGGTCACCATGATTCCTTCTAGCCCGACATTGACAATACCGCTGCGTTCTGAGAACACACCACCTAGCGCCGTCAAAATCAATGGGGCAGAATAAACGAGTGTTTGGGAAATCAGCGAGCCTAACAATTGAATGTTCATTCCAAATCAACTCCTTCTTGCTTTAGCGTCTGCATTTTTACCTCTTCGCTCTTTTCTTCTGCTTTTTTTGCCATGCGAACTTTTGTCAAAGCAACGCGAACCACATAATTAATTCCCACAAAGAAAATGATCAGCGGAATGACACTATTTGCCAGTTCACTAGGAACACCAGCAAACTGCATTCCCTGTCCACCAAGCTTCAAAATACTGAATAACAAGGTCGACAAAAGAATCCCGACTGAACCGCCATTTCCTAATAACGAGACTGCCATACCATCAAATCCAATACTGATAGAAGAACCCTGAACAAAATAATTCCCAAAAGTGCCTAACCCTTGAACCACACCCCCTAAACCTGCTAGCAGTCCAGAAATAATCATCGAGATCACGATCGTACGCTTGCTGCTCATTCCTGCATATTCAGAAGCGAATGGATTGATCCCGACAGATCGGATCTCAAATCCTAAAGTCGTTCGTTTCATCAAAAACCAAACCAAGCCTAAAAAAATCAGAGCCAAAACAAATCCCAGATTGACCCGCGACCCGCCAAAAAGATTGGTCAACCACGGTTCTCGCAACAAGCCGTTGGTTCCTACGATTTTCGTCACGCCCTTATTGGAGATGATATCCGGTGACATGACATTGTTCACCAGATGATTGGCCGTATACAACAATACATAATTCATCATGATGGTGACGATTACTTCGCTCGTTCCGAAATAGGCCCGTAGCAGTCCTGGGATCGCCGCCGCTACAGCTCCCGCCAACGCTCCTGCAATAATTGCTAATGGTACAACGACTAATTTGGGCGCTGTCGGCATGCTCAGCGCGACCCAAATACTTGCTACCCAGCCGCACAAAGCTTGTCCAGATAGCCCAACGTTAAAAAACCCCGCGGAATTCGCTACCGAAAAGCCTAAAGCTGTAAAAATCAAAGGTCCCGCACCAACTAATATTTCACCGACTGAGATACTGCTTTGAAACGCCGAGCGGAACATCGCTTGATACCCCATGATCGGGTTATATCCTGTTACTAACATCAATAGTCCGCCAAGCAAAAAGCCTAGAATCACTGAAATAATCGGAACCAAAGCATTTCTGATCTGTGCTGAACGATCATTCATTTGTTTCACCAACCTTTACTAACTCTTTTCGCGCATCATCCAAGCTATAGCCAGCCATCAATAAGCCCAATTCATTTTCCGATGTTTCCTTTGAATCAACGATTCCGACGATCTCACCTGCATGGATAACGGCAATACGATCAGAAACATTTAGAATTTCATCTAACTCAAAGCTCACCAGCAGAACACCCTTATTTTTATCTCGCTGCTCTACTAAACGCTTATGAATATATTCGATTGCCCCGACATCCAGACCGCGTGTTGGCTGTGCGACAATCAATAGTTCTGGATCACGATCAACTTCCCGGGCGATGATCGCTTTTTGCTGATTCCCGCCAGATAGAGAAGCTGCTGGTGCCTGTTCGCTTGTCGTCCGTACATCGTATTCTTCGATCAAACGCTTAGCGTATTGTTGAATTTCAGTAAAATTTAAAATACCCTTTTTACTAAACGGCTCTTGATAATAAGTTTGCAACGTAATATTTTCGGACAAAGGCAAGGGTAGAACCAAACCGTATTTGTGCCGATCCTCCGGCACGTGTCCAACACCTATCTCGGTGATTTCTCTTGGCTTATTATTCGTGGCATCTTTACCATTAATGGTGATAGTGCCGCTTTCGATCTTACGCAATCCAGTCAATGCTTGGATCAATTCTGATTGTCCGTTGCCATCAATACCGGCGATCCCTAACACTTCTCCGCGATGAACCTCTAAGCTTAAATTTTTGACCGCTTCAAGTCCGCGGCTTTCCTTCACGACTAAATCTTTGATCGACAGAACAACTTCGCCAACATTGGCTGCCTGTTTGTCTGTTTTAAAAGAAACGGAACGGCCAACCATCATATCTGCCAACTCCTGCGAACTAACATCCTCCACATCAACGGTTCCGATGTAGCGTCCCCTTCGAATAACTGAACAACGATCCGCTACCTTTTTGATCTCATCAAGTTTATGAGTGATCAAAATGATCGATTTTCCTTCTTTGACTAATGTCGCCATGATCTCGATCAGCTCGTCAATTTCCTGCGGTGTTAAGACGGCTGTTGGTTCATCAAAGATCAAAACATTTGCACCGCGATATAACGTTTTCAAAATCTCTACCCGCTGCTGCATCCCGACCGATATATCTCGGATATACGCATCTGGATCGACCTGTAATCCATAATCATTGGACAAACGAGTGATTTCTTCCTTGGCTTTTTGCGTATCCAGCATACCGTTAGTGCTCATTTCACTACCTAAAATAATATTCTCCGTAACCGTAAACGCATCGACCAGCATAAAATGCTGATGGACCATCCCGATTCCTAGCTGATTTGCTCTAGTAGGACTCGTAATTTTGACTGCTTGGCCATCCATGTATATCTCACCGGAAGTCGGCTGCAATAACCCTGACAACACGTTCATCAGTGTTGATTTACCTGCTCCATTTTCTCCTAATAAAGCATGGATCTCGCCTTTCCGAATTTTCAGATTGATCTCGTCATTCGCTTTGAAATCACCAAATTGCTTGGTGATCTTCCGCATCTCAATGACATATTGCTCTTCTGTCATTTTTCATTCACACCTCTCCTGTTCAAAGAGTGCCCGCCAAGATCAGCGGGCACGATCAGTCTAATCTTCCGGTGTTTCCGGAACCTTTACATCACCGGCAATGATTTGTTCTTTGGCATCTTTTACGGCCGCCTTTGCTTCATCACTCAAATAGCCGTCTGTCATCTCCACGCCGCCATCTTTCAACCCAAAGGATAAATGCTTTCCGCCCGGGAATTTATCCTCTAGCGCTCGAGTCGAGATATCCTGCACGACCACGCCAACCGATTTGACCGTTGAAGCTAAACAGAAATTACTTTCCTTCCCATCTTTTGATTTATAGCCGCCTTCTTCTTGTTGATCACGATCCACACCAAGCACCCAAACTTTGTCTGCTTCATTTTTATCCTGATTCAACGCTTTTGCTTCTGAGAACACCCCTGCACCGGTACCGCCGGCAGCTTGATAAATAATGTCTGCTCCATTTTGATAAATATTCGCTGCTAAGGCTTTCCCCTTGGCTGGATCGCCGAAGGAGGCCGCATATTTCACGTCAACGGAAATATCCTTATTTAATTTCTTCGCAGTATCCTTTACACCTTTGGTAAATCCAGCTTCATAACGATCAATGACTTTGCCCTCTTCTCCGCCAATAAATCCAACCTTATCGGTTTTGGTCGTATAAGCAGCTGAGACACCAGCGAGATAGCCGACTTCGTTATCTCTAAAGGTCGCCGAAACGACATTATCCTTTCCTTCGATCACCGTATCAATAATGACAAAATTCGTTTCGGGATTTTGTCCCGCCGCTGCTTCGATCGAATCCGCTAAAAGGTATCCGATCCCGAAAACCGTCTTGAAGCCATTCGATACAGCCGTGTCAATGTTAGAGGCGAACTGGGCGATCTCATTGGATTGAATATAGTCATACCCGCCGATCCCGCGTTTGAACTTCTGCTCTTTTCCCCACTTCTGCAATCCTTCCCAAGCAGATTGGTTGAAGGATTTATCATCTACCCCGCTGACATCCGTAACCATCACAACACTATGATCGCTATCCTCTTTGCCTGTTGCACTGCTCTTATTTCCACCACCGCACCCGCTGATCGTCATTAAAGCTGCCATTGCAACAACACCTAAAGAAAAAAGTTTTGTGTTTTTCATTTTGAAATCCTCCTATTTTTGTTAGCGCTTACTTTATTGCGCACTTTTATCGTTAAACTAGCTCTTCGATTCTTGGCATCGCACTTTGCGCTCCTAGCCCTTGAACCGTCTTACTGGCAGCAAGATTAGCAAATGTGATCGCCTTCTCCAATTCTTGATCCTTGGCATACGCCACTGCAAATGCCGCATTAAAAGTATCTCCAGCTCCAGTCGTATCAATCACGGGCACCTTATAGCTTGGGACCTCCATTAATTTTTCTCTATCATGATATCGAACACCTTTCGCACCATACGTCATAATGATCTGATTGGGATGCTCCCGCAAAACAGTCTGAGCATCCTGCTGAAACAATTGATTGATTTCAATCTCATTCGGTGTTAAAAATGTTACTTTAGCTAAATATTCAGGCGCGATTTCTGGAGTTGGCGCTGGGTTTAATATCAAATGCACGTCATTTTCCGCACAAAAATCAATTAGGTATCTGATCGTTTCGATTGGAATCTCACATTGCGTGATCACAATATCGGCAGCTAAAATTTGTGCCTGATACTTATCAATCAATGAACGATCAACACACGCGTTAGCCCCTTGCACGAGAATGATCGAATTATCATTTTCTGCAATCGTGATGTAGGCAACGCCCGTTGGTTCAGCGACCTTTTTGATGCATGACGTATCGAGCATATTCTCTTGAAAATTTTTTAAGACAATCTCACCATAAGCATCTTCGCCGACACACCCAATCATCGTCACATCTGCACCCAATCGTGCCGCAGCAACCGCTTGGTTAGCACCCTTTCCTCCTGGCAGCATTTTACTATCGGTGCCAAACATCGTCTCGCCAATCTTAGGAAAACGGTCTGCTTGAACAACTAAATCCAAATTGATGCTTCCAACAACAACGACTTTCATTTAAACTCACTCCTCGTTTGTATTCATTCACACATCTCGTTTTTAAATCGTTTACAAATTTTCAAAGAGAAACAACCGATCTCAATTTTTAAATAAGTTGCCTCTCTCTGGTTTCAACTATCTATTTTGCTTCTGCATAGACATCTGAATACATTCGGATACACTCTTCAACCAGATCCCAAAAATGCTCCGCATTGATCTTCTTACCTACTTTGACATTCGACGGCTGACCTAGCACATACAGCTCATCACAAACGGTCCGACCATAGCAAGGTCCACGATTGATATCGATTTCGACATACATTTCCTGTGTTTCAAATATCTCTGGAGAAATTAGATAACCCACACATGTAGCATCATGCAGAGGACCCGCAGCTAACCCAAAGCATTCAAATTGGCTTTTCAACGTGAAGCGCATAATGTCACCAAATAGCTTCCCTGCGACATTCCCAACGCCTTCCATACGTTCGATAATATCTTCTGTACAAATTGTTTGATGCGTTAGATCAAGCCCCATCATAACAATCGGTGCACCAGAACTAAAGACGACATGGGCTGCCTCTGGATCGGCAAAAATGTTAAATTCAGCAGATGGTGTGAAGTTCCCTGTTCCATAAGCGCCGCCCATCAAAACAATTTCTTTGATTTTTGGAATGATCAATGGCTCCATTCGCATCGCCACTGCAATATTGGTTAACGGACCAACCGGAACAAGTGTGATATCCCCGTCGCTCGCCAACAACGTATCAATGATATATTTAACCGCATGTGTTTCTTCTACTTGCCGATGTAATGGACCAAAAACTGGACCGTCCAAACCAGATTCCCCGTGAACGTTATCAGCTACTACTTGTTCCCGCACCATCGGTTTTGGCATCCCTGCATAGACTTTCGCATCAATGCCCAGCAATTGACAGACATTCAATCCATTCACCACTGTTTTGTCTAGCGTTTGATTTCCTGCTACAATAGTGATCCCTAACAAATCAATTTTCGGATGTGCCGCTGCCATCAACATCGTAATCGCATCATCATGTCCCGGATCGCAATCTAAAATAATTTTCCGTTTCTCCATTTTATAGCCCCCTAAAAAATTAATTTCCTTTATCTATTTGCATTATAGTAAGTTCCTGCTTATGATAAGTATGAGAATTCTCACATAAGGAGGTAGAAAAAATGAAGAAGTTGCAAAACGAAAAATTAAAACAGCAATTCATTCGATCATCTGACTACCTTGAGCAGTTTTCCTTCGATGTCAGTTTAGATACGCAATTATTTTTCTTTCCGGCCAACAGCTACATCGTCAAGGAAGATCACCAACCTACGCATTTATTCTACTTAGTGAAGGGCAAAGCCAAATTATACGACACCTTAGCCAATGGGAAAGTCGCTCTGATTGATTTCTTTTCCCCACCTTGTTTTATCGGTGAGATGGAGCTCGTTGATGAAAACCAAACTGCCTTTAGTGTCCAAGCAATCGAGGACTGTTGGTGCTTAGCCTTATCGAGACAAGACTGTCAGAAGCGATTACTAGAGGATGCGCTCTTTCTCCAAAAGCTCTGCATCTACTTTGCTCATAAAAATTATCGAAACATCAAAGCTTCAACTCAAAATCAGGGCTTTCCGCTTTCACAACGTTTAGCGGCCTTTATTCTTTTAACACAAAACGAAGGGACTTACCGTGAGAAACACACTCAAGTCGCCGAATATTTAGGTGTTTCTTATCGTCATCTCCTTTTCGTGATTGCACAGTTTGTGGAGGATGGCTACCTGAAAAAAATAAAAAAGGGATACCTTATTCTAGACGTTCATAAATTGACCCAACTCGCCGCTGAAGTAAAAGCCTAAAAAAGCATCCAACAATAATCACTTGTGACTGTTATTGGATGCTTTTTTGCTATTCATATTTTACTTCGGCTAAATACAAGCCTTCTGGATGAGCAGTTGGTCCAGCGGCATTACGATCCTTTGCTTCAATGATCGCTGGAATACTCTCCGCCGGGATACGTCCATTCCCAATTTTTAATAAGGTTCCAACTAATATCCGAATCATCTTATACAGAAAACCATTCCCTCTAAAAATAAAGGTCAATTCCGTCTCATCCTCATTCACAACCAAATCCGCTTGATAAATCGTCCGGACCTTATCCTCGATCGAACCACCTGTCGCACAAAAAGAGGTGAAATCATGCGTACCTAATAAATCTGGCAACGCCCGACGAATCAAATCTAAGTCTAATGGATAAGGGTAATAGGCCGCATAATAACGGCGAAAGGGACTTCGCGGCTTAGCTATTTGAACTTTGAAACGATACGTCTTCTCAACGACATGATACCGCGCATGAAAATCGTCCGCTACAATTTCTACTGAAGAAACCGCGATATCTTCAGGCGTCTGGGTATCTAATGCGAACCGCATCCGCTCTAACGGTCGTTCCTGCGGATAATCAAAATGAATCACTTGTCCGATTGCATGGACTCCAGCATCTGTTCGACCAGATCCAAAAATCGTCACTGGCTGTCCATTATTCATTTTTTGTAACGTCTTTTCGACTTCCTCCTGTACCGTTCGCCCATTCGGCTGTCGTTGAAACCCATTAAAATTTGTACCATCATAAGCAATCACTGCTTTATATCTGACCATGCTATTCTCCTATTTACTATTAATGAACCCGATTGTTAAGGTTAGAACTATGATCCATCTCCTCAACTAATTTCTGCCGAAGTCATTATAGCAGCTTTTTATTCGAAATCCAACGCACTTAAATCCTCTGATTGATAGTTGTTACTACCCGGGAGTGACTTTTTATACTTCCAACAAACAATCGCCTCTTGCAAAGAGCGACCTTGATTGTCAGCAAAAAAATCACGAATATAGGTATTGTATTCAAATTGTGCATCAATTTTTTGTGGTTTTTTCGCTACGATTTCAGGATAGATCGCAATCGCTTCGCGGTATGTTTTTCCAGTATTTGCCTTCAGCCATTTTTGAAAAGCAACCTTAAAAGTAAAAGAATTTCCAAGTTCTCTTTTAAAAAAAGCGCGATGAACTTCTGAAAAAATAATATTCTCTTCAATCAAACTTTCTAGCGTTAATTCCTCTGTACGAACCGACCGTTTTTCCTTCACTGGCCTTGCTAACTGTTCACCTGTTTGCAAAAAATATTCGATCCGTTCATTTAGTTCTGCTTTACTTCCTGATTTAGATAATCCATGTTCCTGACAGAAAGTTTGTAGTTCTGCTTTCAAATAATAATATTCTCGAAATATTTCTGGCTTCAATCCAATTTGCAGTTTTGGACGTTCTTCAGTCATTTTTTCTCCTCCAATTGCTTACTCCTTCATTCATCCTACCATAAAGAAAAGACCATCGAATTCATAAGTTAAAATTAACAAAGACTGTAAAAAAAGCCTGGATCACTCCAAGCTTAACTGCGTAAAAAGATTAAAATGACTGTTGCGAGAGCAAAAACAACGAGAACGATTGTATCTCGTGATGCCCACTTTAATTTACGATACTTACTTCGACCTTCACCGCCGCGATATCCACGAGCTTCCATCGCCGTCGCCAAATCCTCCGCACGATTGAAGCTGCTGACAAATAAAGGAATCAATAACGGTACTATTGCTTTGACTTTCTGAATCAAATTCCCATCACTGAAATCAACACCACGAGCACGCTGAGCATTCATGATCTTTTCCGTTTCATCCATTAATGTCGGTACAAACCGCAAAGCGATCGACAACATCAAGGCGATCTCATGTACTGGCAAATGAAATCTTTTTAAAGGATTTAACAATGATTCAATCGCATCAGACATTGATAGCGGCGGCGTTGTTAATGTTAGCAACGTCGACATAAAAATGATTAGAACAAATCGGCAAAAGATAAATAGCCCGTTTTGGATTCCATAAGAAGAAAGACTAAAGACGCCCCACGACCAATACAAGGTTCCGCCTCGCGTAAACAGCATCTGCAACGCGACTGTAAAAATAATTAACCAAATTAGTGGTCTAACACCCTTCAAAAAGAAGTTCAAATTAATTTTAGATAGGAATACTGCGAACATCGTAAAAGCTCCTAGAAATAGATAGCTTTGCCAATTATTCGCCAAAAAAATAATTCCGATAAAATAAAAACTTGCGACCAATTTTGCTCGTGGATCCAGACGGTGAATCAGAGAATCACCTGGAATATAACGACCAAAAATCAATTTATTCATCATGAGCAGGACCTCCTGCAAATTTTACGATCCAGTCTGCCAACTCATTTTCAGTTAAAGGTAACGCTTCAAAATTCACGCCGCGAGCCTGCATTTTTTCAGCAAAAGCAGTTGCTTGCGGTACACCTAATTGCTTTTCCTTTAACCAGGCAACATCTTCAAATACCGTTTGCGGATCACCATGTTTTGCCACATGTCCTTTTTCTAAAACATAAACATAATCAGCAAAATTCGCGACGTCATCCATTAAATGTGTAACTAGGACGATCGTTATGTTTTTTTCCTTATGAAGACGCCAAAACATTTCCATCATCTCTTTACGGCCTAGTGGATCTAAACCCGCTGTCGGCTCGTCTAAGACCAAAACCTCAGGCTCCATAGCCAGAACACCAGCAATAGCTACACGGCGCATTTGACCGCCAGAAAGCTCAAATGGTGAGCGTTCAAGATATTCTTCATCTAGTCCAACTAATTTTAAGTTTTCTTCTGCTAATGCCAATGCTTCTTCATCACTAACACCGAAATTTTTCGGTCCAAAAGCAATGTCCTTTGCTACGGTTTCTTCAAAAAGTTGAGCTTCTGGAAACTGAAAAACAATTCCCACCTTTTTTCGTACAGGTTTTAAATTCTTGTTATCTGTCGTTGGTGTAATCGTTCGTTCCCCAATCATAACTTGACCGTCAGTTGGCTTCAATAATGCATTCAAGTGTTGTAACAAAGTCGATTTCCCACTACCAGTATGCCCTACCAATGCTGTGTAAGAACCTTCTTTAATATTCAAATCAATATCATAAAGCGCCCGTTGTTCAAAGGGAGTATTCGGTTGATAAACGTAGCTTACTTTTTCAAAACGGATGTCCATAACCAGTCCATCATCCCTTCTTCATCCAAATAGTTCGCGGGTACATTTATACCGCGATCCTTTAATGCTGATTTTAACTTCTCAGGAAATGGTAAATCTAGGCCCAACGAAACTAATTCCGGTCCAGCAGAAAAAATTTCATCTGGGGATCCTTCTTGATACAGTTCCCCGTCTCTCATCACTAGGATGCGATTGGCACTAGCTGCTTCATCAATATCATGTGTGATAGAGATAACAGTCAAATCACTTTCTTCTTTAATCTTACGTATTGTTGCAATAACATCATCTCGACCTTCAGGATCTAACATGCTTGTTGCTTCATCCAAAATAATGATGTCAGGGCGCAAAGCTACTACTCCTGCGATTGCCACTCGTTGCTTCTGACCACCAGAAAGGCGGGCAGGCTCACGCGTTGCAAACTCTTGCATTTTTACTTTTTCCAATGCATCTTGAACACGTCGCTGCATTTCACTTCGTTCGATTCCCTGATTTTCCAATCCGAAAGCTACATCATCCTCGACCGTCGCTCCGACAAATTGATTGTCCGGATTTTGAAAAACCATCCCGACCATTCGACGAACATCCCAAACAGACTCCTCAGATAATGTCATTCCTCCGACAGTAACCGTTCCTTTTTGAGGCAAATGCAGACCGTTGATTGCTTTGGCTAATGTTGATTTTCCTGATCCATTGTGCCCAACAATCGCGACCCACTCGCCTTTTTTAATCGAGAAACTAATATCCTTTAAAGCAGGAGTTGCTTCTTCTTGATAGCTAAATTCAATTTGATTGATTTCAATAATTGGCTTCATGGTTACACCTTTCCACTTCATTGCAAATATGTACTAAGACTAGCAAAAAAGCTTCACTTTATCAATCCTTGATACTCAATAAAATGCTTTTGTATACCGATCTGTCTTGACAGTGTTTTTGGGTATAAAAAAACACTTTATGATGAGTGCCAGCTTCCCAGACATTCTGGGAAGCGGCGCTGAGCTAGACTCGGAGAAAATCTCCAACATCATAACACTCTAAAAGAATCATCTATAAAGTGAAGAGTGATTATTATACAAGTTCTAAAACAACCATAGGGGCGTTGTCGCCGCGACGAGGTTCAGTTTTCAAGATACGAGTGTATCCACCTTGACGTTCAGCGTAACGAGGAGCAATATCGTTAAATAATTTTTGCAATGCAGTTTCAGTAACGATTTCTTCGTTTTCTTCGCGAACATCAGCGACTTCATTACGTACAAAGCTTGCAGCTTGGCGACGTGCATGAAGATCCCCGCGTTTTCCTAAAGTAATCATCTTTTCAGCAGTTGAACGAACTTCTTTCGCACGAGCTTCAGTCGTAACGATGCGTTCGTTGATAATTAAGTCAGTTGTTAAGTCACGCAACATTGCCTTACGTTGGCTAGATGTGCGTCCTAATTTACGATAACTCACGTAGGTTTCCCTCCTTTGTCAACAATATTAATCGTCTTTACGTAGTCCTAAACCAAGATCATGTAACTTAGCCTTCACTTCTTCAAGTGATTTACGTCCTAAATTACGTACTTTGATCATTTCAGGTTCAGATTTATTCGTTAATTCTTGAACCGTATTAATTCCGGCACGTTTCAAGCAATTGTACGAACGTACAGACAGGTCTAGTTCTTCGATGGTCATTTCCAACATTTTTTCTTTTTGTGTTTCTTCTTTTTCTACCATGATTTCAGCATTTTTCGCTTCATCAGTAAGATTTACAAAAATATCTAAATGTTCAGTTAAAATTTTCGCTGCAAGACTCAATGCTTCTTGAGCAATGATCGATCCGTCAGTCCAAATTTCCATCGTTAATTTATCGAAGTCATCACGACGACCAACACGTGTATTTTCAACTTGGTAGTTGACTTTACGTACCGGTGTATAGATAGAATCGACTGGAAGGACACCAATTGGCATATCTTCCTTTTTATTTTCGTCTGCTTGAACATAGCCTCGACCAGGTTTTACTGTTAGGCGAGCATGGAATGTCGCACCTTCAGCAACAGTACAAATGTACATATCTTTATTCAAGATTTCAACGTCGCTGTCAACGATAATATCGCCGGCAGTTACCGTAGCTGGTCCAGTAATATCGATCTCAAGGGTTTTTTCTTCTTCCGCAAATAATTTCAACGCTAAACCTTTGATATTCAAGATGATTTGTACAACGTCTTCTCTTACACCTTTGATGGTTGAAAATTCGTGTAACACCCCATCGATTTGAATATTGGTAATGGCAGCGCCTGGTAAAGAAGAAAGTAGAATACGACGTAGAGAATTACCTAAAGTAGTTCCATAACCTCTTTCCAAAGGTTCAACAACGAACTTGCCATAATCTCTGTCTTCATCAATTTTTGTGATTCTTGGTTTTTCGAATTCAATCATTCTTGTCTTTTACCCCTTTCAAAACGAAAAGTGTCTTGTTCAATGACGTTCCTGTAAAACTCATAGAGTTGGGCACTCATTAAACACGACGGCGTTTTGGAGGGCGGCATCCATTATGAGGTACTGGAGTCACGTCACGAATTGCAGTTACTTCTAAACCAGTTGCTTGCAATGAACGAATCGCTGCTTCACGACCAGAACCAGGTCCTTTAACAGTGACTTCAACACTTTTCAATCCATGTTCCATTGCAGCTTTTGTTGCAGTTTCAGCAGCCATTTGAGCAGCGAAAGGAGTTGATTTCTTACTACCTTTGAAACCTAATGAACCTGCAGATGACCATGCTACAGCGTTACCGCTAGCATCAGTGATCATGACGATTGTATTATTGAAAGTCGAATGAATATGAGCAATACCTGTTTCGATATTCTTCTTCACACGACGTTTACGATTGACTTTCTTTGCTACCATGAAGATTTATACCTCCTTCACTAATTATTTTTTCTTGCCGGCAATAGCGCGAGCTGGGCCTTTACGAGTACGAGCGTTGTTCTTAGTGTTTTGTCCACGTGTAGGCAAGCCACGACGATGACGAATTCCACGGTATGAACCGATTTCCATCAAACGTTTGATGTTTAAGTTAGTTTCACGACGAAGATCGCCTTCAACTTTTAATTTATCAACTTCAGCACGGATAGCGTCTGTTTGTTCATTCGTTAAGTCACGTACACGAACATCTTCAGAAACGCCTGCGTTGGCTAAAATTTGTTTCGCTGTAGTATTTCCAATACCGTAAATATAAGTAAGTGAAATTACCACGCGTTTATCACGAGGAATATCTACTCCTGCAATACGAGCCATACTTAATTACACCTCCAATTATCCTTGACGTTGTTTATGTTTTGGGTTTGCTGGGCAAATCACCATAACGCGTCCATTACGACGAATTACTTTACAATGTTCACACATTGGTTTTACTGATGGTCTTACTTTCATGATTATACCTCCTGAAGTTTTACGGAGTACAACTTACTTAAAGCGATAGGTAATGCGACCACGGCTCAAATCATATGGAGAAAGTTCTACTGTAACCTTATCTCCAGGTAAGATTCGAATATAATACATCCGGATTTTACCAGATACGTGTGCAAGAACTTCGTGTCCGTTTTCCAATTCGACTTTAAACATTGCATTCGGCAAAGTTTCGACGACTGTTCCTTCGATTTCAATCATATCTTCTTTTGCCACGCAGAGTACCTCCTTGTAGTTGTTTCGCATTTTCACACGATAAAATGGCGGAAACTGCAGTTCCCACCGTAATTCTAAAGTTAAACTTCTAAAAAAAGCTAGAAGTCGGACTGACAAATTCTATCATAAAACATCGAACTTGGCAAGATAAACTGCATCTCAAGTCGGCAGGCAAAATTATTTTTCGATAATCTTTTCTACATCCGCAAATACGGCATCAATTTCACGATCTCCATCAACTGGATATAACAGACCTTCTTCATTATAGTAAGCTAAAATTGGTTCGCTGTTTTTAACATTTACAGACAAACGATTTTTAACTGTTTCTGGCTTATCATCTTCACGTTGATAAAATTCATGACCACCACAGCGATCACAAGTACCTTCTACTTTTGTAGGATTGAAGATTTTATGATAAGTCGCACCACAGTTGCGGCACATGAAGCGTCCTGCCAAACGTTCAACTAACACTTCTTCTGCTACTTGAATTTCAATCACAGCATCAATCTTTTTATTCAAGTCCGTTAACATTTCAGCTAATGCTTTGGCTTGATCTAAAGTACGAGGGAATCCGTCTAACAAGAACCCTTTATCAGTGTCCTTTTGCGCTAAACGCTCCTTCACGATACCGTTAGTAACTTCATCTGGGACCAAATCCCCTGCATCCATATATGATTTTGCTTTCAATCCGAGTGTTGTCTCGTTTTTGATTGCTTCTCGGAACATATCCCCCGTGCTGATATGCGGAATATTGTACGTTGCAACAATTCTTTCTGCTTGTGTTCCTTTTCCTGCGCCTGGCAGTCCCATTAAGATCAGGTTCATTGATTTCCCTCCTAAATATTTGAAGCGAGAACGGCGTTGAGGATGACCCTCAACACACGAATCTACTCTTCATCCATGAATCCGACATACCGTCGTTTCAACATGAGTCCTTCTAATTGTTTTGCAGTTTCTAACGCCACACCAACGACGATCAAAAGACTTGTTCCACCTAAACCAATTGATTGAGGTAAATTCCAAATCATTTGTGCGATAATTGGAATCAAGGCAATCAAACCTAAGAAAATAGCTCCGACTACGCTTAAACGCATTAAAATTGCAGAAACATATTCTTCTGTTCCTTTACCTGGTCTCACACGAGGAATGTAACTTCCTTGTTTTTGTAAGTTCTCTGCTAATTTTTCAGGATTAACCTGAACAAACGCATAGAAAAAGGTGAAGGCAACAATCAGAACAGTATAAATCGCAGCACCCGGAACGGTATCATAACTGAATAGCTTCGTTAACATATCGTACCAGCCTTCCGCGCTATACTTGCTAGCTAATGCCTGCAACACCGCATTTGGAGTCGCAATAAATGAGCTGGCGAAGATAACCGGAATAACTCCGGCAGCATTTACTTTTAGCGGTAAATAACTGCTTGTTGGTGCCCCAACGACTTGTTTTGTATATTGAATCGGAATTTTTCTTTCCGCTTGTTGAAAGTACGTTACAAAAACGACAATCAACACGATAGCGATAAGTAAAATCACAACAAAAATAACAGATTTCCAAAGATCACTAGAATCGATGTTCACGAAATAATCATCATAGATATCTTTGATGCTTTGTGGCAATCGTGAAATGATCCCCGCAAAGATAATCATTGATACACCGTTACCGATTCCCTTTTCAGTGATCTGTTCCCCCAACCATGTAACAAACATTGTACCAGCAGTAAGGATTACGCCGATTGTAACAAACGTCTGAACATTACGGTTTGGAACAAAACCAAATTGCGCAAAATAGTCAAATCCAGCTGTGATACTTACAGACTGGATGAAAGCCAAGACTAAAGTTAAATAGCGAGTTGCTTGATTTAGCTTTTTACGTCCCACTTCCCCTTGTTTTGACCATTCAACAAATTTAGGAATGATATCCATCTGCAACAACTGAATAACGATTGAAGCAGTAATATATGGAGAAACCCCCATCGAGAAGATAGAGAAGTTTTGCATAGCTGAGCCACTAACCATATTCAACATTCTGAAAAATGGCATCTCACTCAGGCCTTGCAGTCCATGCGCATCAACTCCCGGCACAGTGATTTGTGCACCAAGCCGGAATACTAACAGCATTAAGACAGTAAACAAGATCCGTGATCGGATGTTCTGAACTTTGAATGAATCCTTTAAAAGTTTGAACATTAAATCACCTCGATTGAACCACCAGCAGCTTCAATTGTTTCTTGAGCATGTTTAGAGAATTTTGCTGCTTTAACGGTTAGTTTTTTATCTAATGATCCGTTTCCTAAAACTTTGATTCCAGCTTTTTCGTTTTTCACGATTCCAGCTTCAACTAGAGCAACAGGTGTTACTTCAGTTCCATCTTCAAAACGATTTAAGACATCTAGATTGATTACAGCGTATTCTTTACGATTCACGTTAGTAAATCCGCGTTTTGGTAAACGACGGAATAAAGGAGTTTGTCCACCTTCAAAACCTAAACGTACACCACCGCCTGAACGAGCCTTTTGACCTTTTTGACCACGTCCAGATGTTTTTCCGTTACCTGATGAAGTACCACGTCCAACGCGGTTGCGAACTTTACGTGAACCTTCGGCAGGTTGTAATTCATGAAGTTTCATTATATTGGCACCTCCTTAGATTTTAATCATCATTGTCTTATTAAACTTCTTCTACGTCCACTAAATGAGACACTGTATTAACCATACCTTTGATTGCATCATTGGCTGGTTTAACAACTGTGCTGTTCATTTTTTTAAGACCCAACGCTTTAACAGTGTCACGTTGGTTTTGAGGACGTCCGATAATACTGCGTTTTAAAGTAATTTTTAATTCAGCCATTTCATTCGTCCTCCTTAATTAGCTAAGTTTTCAACAGAGATACCGCGTAATTGCGCTACTTCTTCTGCTTTTTTCAATTGAGTCAAGCCTTCAACAGTTGCACGAACAACGTTGATCGGTGTATTTGAACCTAAAGATTTAGAAGTTACATCGGCAACCCCAGCTAATTCCAAGACGGCACGAACTGGTCCACCAGCGGCAACTCCAGAACCTTCAACGGCTGGTTTCATTAAGATACGTCCGCCGCCGAATACACCAATAACTTCGTGAGGAAGTGTAGTTCCTACCATTGGTACTTCGACTAGGTTTTTCTTAGCGTCTTCGATTGCTTTACGAATTGCTTCAGGTACTTCTTGAGCTTTACCAGTACCAAAGCCTACGTGACCGTTTTTGTCACCAACAACTACTAGTGCTGCGAAACGTAGACGACGTCCACCTTTAACAACTTTAGTAACACGGTTGATCGCTACAACGCGGTCTTCTAATTCCAAATGTTTTGGATCGATATAAACCATGAATGGTGTTCCTCCTTCTCCTAAAATTCTAGTCCATTTTCGCGTGCTGCTTCAGCTAAAGCTGCTACACGGCCATGGTAAAGGTATCCACCACGGTCAAAGACTACTTTCTTAATACCTTTTTCTGAAGCACGTTCTGCTACTAATTTCCCAACAGCTTGTGCTTGTTCAGTTTTTGTTCCACCTGAAATTTCTTTATCCAAGGCAGAGGCACTTGCTAGCGTCACACCCGCTACGTCATCAATGATTTGCGCGTAGATGTTTTTGTTAGAACGAAAAACGTTCAAGCGTGGGCACTCAGCAGTACCAGAGATTTTTCCGCGAACGCGCATGTGGCGTTTTTGGCGTGTTTTATTCTTATCTGGTTTTGTAATCACAATTGTCACCTCTTTAATTAAGCTGGCCTAAGCCGCGTGTAGGGTCAACCTACTATTTACCAGTTTTACCTTCTTTACGACGTACGTATTCGCCAACATAACGAACACCTTTGCCTTTATAAGGTTCTGGCGGACGAGTTCCGCGGATTTTCGCAGCTAATTCGCCTACTACTTCTTTGTTAGATCCTTTAACAACAATTTGAGTGTTTGAAGGAACTTCGATCGTAACACCTTCTGGAGCTACCATTTCAACTGGATGTGAGTAACCAACGTTCAATACAAGTTTTGATCCTTGTAATTGTGCACGGTACCCAACCCCGATTAATTCTAATGCTTTTTGGAACCCTTCTGAAACACCAACAACCATGTTATTGAAGTTTGCACGAGTTGTTCCGTGGATTGTTTTCATTTCTTTGCTGTCATCTGGACGAGTGAATGTTACTTCGCTTCCTTCGATGTTCATTTTGATATCAGAAGAAAAAGTACGAGTTAATTCACCTTTAGGTCCTTTAACAGTTACTTCGTTTCCTTTTTGAGTTACTTCAACTCCTGCAGGTAAAACGACAACTTTATTACCAATACGGCTCACTTAAAGACACCTCCTCATGGATTGTTTGATCTTACCAAACGTAAGCTAGCACTTCGCCGCCGACGTTTTTACCTCTAGCTTCTTTGTCAGTTACTAAACCTTCAGAAGTAGAGATGATTGCGATACCTAAACCGTTTAATACTTTTGGTACTTCGTCAGCTTTGACATAAGCACGCAAGCCTGGTTTAGAAATACGTTTTAAGTTCGTGATAACACGTTCGTCATTTTTACCGTATTTAAGGAAAACACGGATCATGCCTTGTTTGTCATCTTCGATATATTCAACATCACGTACGAAACCTTCACGTTTAAGGATTTCGGCGATGTCACGTTTGATTTTTGAAGCAGGTACTTCTACTGTGTCGTGTTTTACCATGTTGGCATTACGAATACGAGTTAGAAAATCTGCAATTGGATCTGTCATGACCATTGAACTGTTTACCTCCTTTATGCGAGTTTATTTTACCAGCTAGCTTTCTTCACGCCGGGAATTTGACCTTTGTAGGCAAGTTCGCGGAAGCAAATACGGCAAAGATGAAATTTACGATAAACTGAATGTGGACGTCCGCAACGTTCGCAGCGAGTATATTCTTGCGTTGAATGTTTAGCTGGGCGTTTATTTTTAGCAATCATTGATTTTTTAGCCAATTTTTTCGCCTCCTTGATTATTTTTGGAATGGCATTCCAAGTTGTGTTAATAATTCGCGAGATTCTTCGTCTGTTTTAGCAGTAGTTACTACAACGATATCCATACCACGGACTTTATCAACTAAATCATAATCTACTTCAGGGAAGATCAATTGTTCTTTGACACCTAAAGTAAAGTTACCACGGCCATCAAAGGATTTTTTGCTTACTCCGTGGAAGTCACGTACACGTGGAAGTGATACAGACACTAATTTATCTAAGAATTCATACATTCTTTCTCCACGTAGTGTTACTTTCGCACCGATAGGCATTCCTTCACGTAAACGGAAACCAGCGATTGATTTTTTAGCTTTAGTGATGATTGGTTTTTGACCAGAAATCAATGCTAATTCTTCAACAGCTTTGTCTAAGTTTTTTGCGTTTGATACCGCGTCACCAACACCCATGTTGATGACAATTTTCTCAACTTTAGGAACTTCCATAACTGAATCATAGTTAAATTTTTCCATCAAAGATGGTGTAATTTCACTTACAAATTTTTCTTTTAGGCGGTTCATCTATAAGATCCTCCTTCCTTGTTTAATTATTTATCTAGAGCTTCGCCGGTTTTCTTAGAAACGCGGACTTTCTTTCCGTCAACCACTTTGTAGCCAACGCGTGTCGCTTCTCCATTTGAAGGGTCGATCACCATTACATTAGAAGCATGAATTGGTGCTTCTACCTCAACGATTCCGCCTTGAGGGGCTTCTTGAGAGGCTTTCTTATGTTTTTTTACGATATTGACGCCTTCAACAACGACTTTGTCTTTTTTAGGAAGGGCTTCTAATACTACGCCTTCTTTATTTCTGTCTTTACCAGAGATAACTTTTACTTTATCGCCTTTTTTAACGAACATTACTGTTGCGCACCTCCTTTGGTTGAATCTTTCGATTATAATACTTCCGGTGCCAATGAAACGATCTTCATGAAGTTGCCTTCGCGTAGTTCACGAGCGACAGGTCCGAAGATACGTGTTCCTCTTGGGCTCTTGTCATCACGAATGATAACAGCTGCATTTTCATCAAATTTGATATAAGAACCGTCAGTACGACGAGCGCCTGATTTAGTCCGAACGATAACGGCTTTAACAACGTCACCTTTTTTGACAACACCACCTGGCGTTGCTTGTTTAACCGTAGCAACAATCACATCACCGATATTTGCAGTTTTGCGACCAGATCCGCCAAGAACTTTAATAGTTAAAATTTCACGAGCGCCTGAGTTGTCCGCGATTTTTAAACGGCTTTCTGCTTGGATCACTTGTGTATCCTCCTTTCAGATTTAAGAAACATCTATATAGGAAAATCTCGTGTGATTAGATAATCACTGCTTTTTCAACGATTTCAACCAGACGGAAACGTTTGGTAGCTGATAATGGACGAGTTTCCATAATTTTCACGATATCGCCAATTTTTGCTTCATTGTTTTCATCGTGAGCTTTGTATTTTTTAGAATATTTCATACGTTTACCGTAGATTGGATGGTTCTTTTTGGTTTCAACGACAACAGTGATCGTTTTGTCCATTTTGTCTGATACCACACGTCCTTGATAAACCTTACGTTGATTTCTTTCTTCAGTCATACTGGAAATGGCCTCCTTCCACTATTTGTCAGCTTGTTCACGCAACACAGTTTTGATGCGTGCAATCGATTTACGTACTTCTTTAATACGTGCAGTGTTTTCTAATTGACCTGTTGCTAATTGGAATCTAAGATTGAACAATTCTTCTTTTAATTGTTTTTCTTGATCTAGCATTTCGGCAGTGGTTAATTCTCTGATTTCTTTAACCTTCATTCGATTCACCACCCATTTCCTCACGTTTTACGATCTTAGTCTTCATTGGTAATTTGTGAGAAGCAAGACGTAATGCTTCACGAGCAACTTCTTCAGGAACGCCGGCGATTTCAAACATGATCTTGCCGCGTTTAACTGGTGAAACCCAGCCTTCAGGAGCACCTTTACCAGATCCCATACGTACACCAATTGCTTTGGCAGTATAAGATTTGTGAGGGAAAATTTTAATCCATACTTTCCCACCACGTTTCATGTAACGAGTCATTGCAATACGGGCAGCTTCGATTTGGCGGTTAGTGATCCAATGTGAATCAACAGCTTGTAAGCCGTATTCTCCAAATGCGATTTCTTTACCACCTTTAGCTTCCCCACGCATTTTACCGCGGAATTCACGACGGTGTTTTACACGTTTAGGTACTAACATGATTATTTCCCTCCTTTCTCAGTGTTTTTCTTTGTAGGAAGAATTTCTCCACGATAAATCCACACTTTAACTCCTAGTTTTCCGTATGTTGTATCTGCTTCTTCCCATGCGTAGTCGATATCGGCACGCAATGTATGAAGAGGAACTGTTCCTTCAGAGTATCCTTCTGAACGAGCGATATCCGCACCATTCAAACGACCAGATACTTGAGTTTTAATTCCTTTAGCGCCTGAACGCATAGTGCGTTGGATCGCTTGTTTTTGTGCACGACGGAAAGCAACACGGTTTTCTAATTGACGTGCGATTCCTTCTCCGACTAATTTTGCATCTAAATCTGGTTTTTTGATTTCAACGATGTTGATGTGAACTCGTTTACCAGTTAATTTATTTAATTCTTTTCTTAGGCTCTCAACTTCAGATCCGCCTTTACCGATAACCATACCAGGTTTAGCTGTGTGGATTGAAATGTTTACGCGGTTTGCAGCGCGTTCGATTTCAACAGTTGACACAGCGGCATCAGCAAGTTTCGTTGCGATGAACTTACGGATTCTCAAATCTTCGTGTAAAAATTCAGCATACTCTTTTTCGGCATACCATTTAGCATCCCACTCACGGATGATGCCTACACGCATTCCAATAGGATTTACTTTTTGACCCACTGATTATCCCTCCTTATTTTTCTGATACCACAACGGTAATATGACTTGTACGTTTATTGATTGGTGAAGCTGAACCTTTTGCACGTGGACGGAAACGTTTCATTGTTGGTCCCTCGTTAACAAATGCTTCAGAAACTACCAAATTTTCAACATCTAAGTCAAAGTTGTTTTCTGCGTTAGCAACTGCTGACATCATTACTTTTTCAATGATTCCTGCAGATTTGTTTGGTGTGAATTTCAAGATTGAAATTGCTTCTGCTACGCTTTTTCCTCTAATAAGATCGATTACTAAACGTGCTTTACGAGGAGAAGTGCGAACTGTTTTCGCAGTTGCCTTAGCTGATGTAATTTGTTCTGCCATGTTAATATCCTCCCCTCAAAATTAACGTCTTGTTTTCTTATCGTCGGCGGCATGTCCACGATAAGTTCTTGATGGTGCAAATTCACCTAATTTATGTCCTACCATGTCTTCTTGGATGTAAACTGGCACATGTTTGCGTCCGTCATAAACAGCAATAGTAAATCCTACAAAATTAGGAAAAATTGTTGAGCGACGAGACCAAGTTTTAATAACTTTTTTCTTTTCAACACCTTGTTGTGCTTCGATCTTCTTCATCAAATGATCATCAGCGAAAGGTCCTTTTTTCAAACTACGACCCATGGTGTACCTCCTCTCAAAATATGCGACACATAGTCAATGATTTTATTTAGTCTTACGACGACGTACAATAAGCTTGTCTGAAGCAGCTTTCTTGTTACGAGTTTTGTAACCCAATGCAGGTTGTCCCCATGGAGATACTGGAGCCTTACGTCCGACTGGAGCTTTACCTTCACCACCACCGTGTGGGTGATCGTTAGGGTTCATTACGCTACCACGTACAGTTGGGCGTTTACGCATCCAACGAGAACGTCCAGCTTTACCGATGTTAATCAATTCATGTTGTTCGTTACCCACAGAACCGATAGTAGCACGGCAAGTAGCTAAGATCATACGAACTTCGCCAGAGTTTAAACGTACTAATACGTATTTTCCTTCTTTACCAAGTACTTGAGCACTTGTACCAGCTGAACGGATCAATTGTCCGCCTTTACCAGGTTTCATTTCAATATTGTGGATTACAGTACCGACTGGAATATTTTCTAGTGGTAATGCATTCCCGATTTTAATATCTGCATCTGCTCCAGATACGATTGTCATGCCAACTTCTAAGCCTTTAGGGGCTAAGATGTATGCTTTCACTCCGTCTGAATAATGAACTAATGCAATGTTTGCTGAGCGGTTTGGATCGTATTCGATCGTTTGAACTGTAGCAACCACGTTATCTTTGTTACGTTTAAAGTCGATAACACGATATTGACGTTTATGTCCGCCACCTTGATGACGTACAGTGATGCGACCGTTGTTGTTACGACCGGCGTTGTTTTTCAATGGTTGTAATAACGTCTTTTCAGGCGTTGAAGTAGTGATTTCAGCGAAATCAGAACTTGTCATATTACGACGACCATTTGAGGTAGGTTTGTACTTTTTAATCGCCACGTCTAGTTTCCCTCCTATTTACTAGTGATTTTTTAACGCTTATTCAGCGTCAAAAATTTGGATTTCTTTTGAATCTTCAGTTAAAGTCACAACAGCTTTGCGACGTTTTTTAGTGAAGCCTTGGTATTTACCCATACGTTTTGCTTTTGGTTTAGCATTCATAATGTTTACATTTTTAACTTTCACGTCGAAAGCAGCTTCAACTGCTTGTTTGACTAAAGTTTTGTTTGCGCGAGTGTCAACTTCAAAAGTGTATTTCTTTTCATCCATGTCTAACATAGATTTTTCAGTGATCACTGGGCGTTTAATTACGTCTAGTAAGTTCATTATGCAAGCACCTCCTCAATTTGAGTAAGAGCAGTTTGCGTTGCTAAGATTTTGTCATTAGCGACTACATCTAATACAGTAACGTTGTCTGAAGTAGTAACAGTTACGTTTGATAAGTTACGAGCAGCTAAGCCTGCAACTTCGTTTTCTGTTTCCAATACAACCAATACTTTAGAATCAATAGACAAGCTAGTTAAAACTTGTTTAAATTCTTTTGTTTTAGGTGCGTCAAAGCTTAAAGCATCAACAGCAACCAAGTTATTTTCAGCAACTTTTTCTGATAAAACAGATTTAATTGCTAAGCGACGAACTTTTTTAGGAAGTTTGTAGCTGTATGAACGTGGTGTAGGTCCGAAAACAACGCCACCCCCACGCCATTGTGGTGAACGGATAGAACCTTGACGAGCACGTCCAGTTCCTTTTTGACGCCATGGCTTGCGACCACCGCCACGAACTGCGCTACGATTTTTCACAGCGTGTGTTCCTTGTCTCAATGAAGCGCGTTGCATAACGATTGCATCGTAAACAACACTTTCATTTGGTTCAATTCCGAAGATTTCTTCATTTAAAGTGATGTCACCATTTTGAGTTCCATCTTGTTTGAATAATGCTACAGTTGGCATTCCTTAGTTCCTCCTTTCCTCTAACTAATTATTTAGCTTTCACAGCTGATTTGATAGTAATTAAAGATTTTTTAGCTCCAGGAACATTTCCTTTTACTAAGATAACATTGCGGTCAGCGTCAACACGTACAATTTCAAGATTTTGAATCGTTACGCGGTTACCACCCATACGACCAGCAAGTTTTTTATTTTTAAATACGCGGTTTGGTGCAACAGGACCCATAGATCCAGGACGACGATGGTAACGAGAACCGTGTGCCATTGGGCCGCGGCTTTGTCCGTGACGTTTGATAACGCCTTGGAATCCTTTACCCTTAGTCGTTCCGGTAACATCAATGATGTCTCCAGCTTGGAAAGTATCAACTTTCACTTCTTTACCTACTTCATAGTCTCCTAGCTCAACATCTTTGAATTCTCGAATGAAGCGCTTAGGAGCCGTGTTTGCTTTTGCAACATGACCTTTCGCAGGTTTGTTAGACAAAACTTCACGCATATCTTGGTAACCTAATTGAACAGCTTCGTAGCCATCGTTTTCCATTGTTTTTACTTGTAAAACAATGTTTGGAGTAGCTTCGATAACAGTAACTGGAATAAGTTCGCCAGATTCAGTGAAGATTTGAGTCATTCCCACTTTTTTCCCTAAGATTCCTTTGGTCATGATTACACCTCCATCTTCTTAATTATAGTTTGATTTCAATATTCACACCTGATGGTAAGTCAAGCTTCATTAAAGCATCAACTGTCTTCGGTGTTGGGTTCACAATGTCAATTAGACGTTTGTGAGTACGCATTTCGAATTGTTCGCGTGAATCTTTGTATTTGTGAGTCGCACGGATTACAGTGTAAAGACTGCGTTCAGTTGGTAATGGAATCGGACCAGATACGCTAGCTCCAGTTCTCTTTGCAGTTTCCACGATTTTATCCGCTGATTGATCTAAAATACCATGTTCATACGCTTTTAAACGGATACGAATTTTTTGTTTTGCCATCTTGTTCCCTCCTTCGCCTATTTTAAAAGTAGACATAGCTCCACGAAAATCTCCGTCACGCTCGTTCGTGGCAAAGCGTCCGGGCGTGTCGCAACCTCTCGTTTCAAAGCCGACGGATTCTTTTCAGAACCCCCCAGTGATATTTGCACTCCTGCAAACAGCACCTTTATGATTATATTACATGGGACCTATGATTGCAAGGATTTTCTAAAGTTTTTAGGATTTTCTGTTGTGTTTTCAGAAAGTTTAATCTTTTAAACAGAATAAAAGTTTTCTTCTATATAAGAACAGCAACGTATCCCTCTCGCTACCAATGAATAATTCTAAAAAAAGAGTCACCGATTATCGGTGACTCTTTTACGTCCGAGCATAATAAATTTAAATTGTAAGGTTGATTAAGCTTTGATTGAAGTTACAACGCCTGAACCAACTGTACGTCCGCCTTCACGAATAGAGAAACGAGTTCCGTCTTCGATCGCGATTGGGTGGATTAATTCAACTTCCATAGTTACGTTATCACCAGGCATTACCATTTCAGTACCTTCTGGTAGATCAACTACACCAGTTACGTCAGTTGTACGGAAGTAGAACTGAGGACGGTAGTTAGTGAAGAATGGAGTATGACGTCCACCTTCTTCTTTAGTTAGAACATAAACTTCTGCAGAGAATTTTGTATGTGGAGTGATTGAAGCTGGTTTAGCCAATACTTGTCCACGTTGGATATCTTCACGTGCAACACCACGTAACAAAGCACCGATGTTGTCACCTGCTTCAGCGTAGTCTAACAATTTACGGAACATTTCAACACCTGTAACAGTTGTTTTAGCAGTTTCGTCAGCGATACCTACGATTTCAACTTCGTCACCAACGCGAACTTGTCCACGTTCAACACGACCAGTTGCAACAGTACCACGACCAGTGATTGAGAATACGTCTTCGACTGGCATCATGAATGGTTTGTCAGTATCACGAACTGGTGTTGGGATATATTCGTCAACAGCAGCCATTAATTCTAAGATTTTTTCTTCGTATGAAGCGTCGCCTTCTAAAGCTTTCAACGCTGAACCTGCGATAACTGGAGTGTCGTCGCCTGGGAAGTCGTATTCAGTTAATAAGTCACGAACTTCCATTTCAACTAATTCAAGTAATTCTTCATCGTCAACCATATCCATTTTGTTTAAGAATACAACGATGTAAGGAACACCAACGTTACGAGATAACAAGATGTGTTCACGAGTTTGAGGCATAGGGCCATCAGCAGCAGATACTACTAAGATAGCTCCGTCCATTTGAGCAGCACCAGTGATCATGTTTTTAACGTAGTCCGCGTGTCCTGGGCAGTCAACGTGAGCATAGTGACGGTTGTCAGTTTCATACTCAACGTGAGCAGTGTTGATAGTGATTCCGCGTTCGCGTTCTTCAGGAGCTCCGTCGATTTGAGCGTAATCCATAGCTTGCGCTCCGCCTTGTTTAGCAAGTACAGTTGTAATTGCAGCTGTTAAAGTAGTTTTACCATGGTCAACGTGTCCGATAGTACCAATGTTAACATGGGGTTTTGAACGGTCAAATTTTTCTTTAGCCATTTAAAATGTTCCTCCTAAGTAAATGAGTTTAGTTTTTTATCTGATAGGTCCGCATCACAAAAGCGATGCGAGCCCATATCATCAGTTAATTATTTTACATGAAACGTTGTTAAAAATACAGTTCTTTTGGAAAAAGCCGTCAAAAATCAATTGACTTTTAAGAATTATTCAGCTTTACCGCCATTTTTCTTAATGATTTCTTCTTGAACTGATTTCGGTACATCTTCATAGTGGTCAAAGACCATCATAAATGTTCCGCGTCCTTGTGTAGAAGAACGAAGTGTTGTAGCGTAACCAAACATTTCAGCTAACGGCACAATAGCGTTAACGATTTGTGAGTTACCATGTGCTTCCATACCTTCAACACGTCCACGACGAGCAGTTACATGACCCATCACATCACCTAAGTAATCTTCTGGAACAGTAATCGTAACTTTCATCATCGGTTCAAGGATTGATGGATTAGCTTTCTTCGCAGCAGCACGTAGCGCCATAGAAGCAGCTACACGGAAGGCCGTTTCATTTGAATCGACATCATGGTAAGAACCATCATAAAGTTTAGCTTTAATATCAACTAACGGGTAGCCAGCTAATACACCATTAGCCATCGCATCTTCTAATCCTTTTTCAACAGCTGGGATGTATTCACGAGGAACCACACCACCGACAATTGCGTTTTCGAATTCGAAGCCAGCACCTTCTTCGTTTGGTGTAAATTCGATCCATACGTGACCGTATTGACCTTTACCACCAGACTGACGTACAAACTTACCTTCCGCATTTGTAGCAGAACGGAATGTTTCACGGTAAGATACTTGAGGCGCACCTACGTTAGCATCTACTTTAAATTCACGACGCATGCGGTCAACCAATACGTCTAAGTGAAGTTCACCCATACCAGCGATTACAGTTTCGCCAGTTTCAACGTTTGTTTCAACGCGGAATGAAGGATCTTCTTCAGCAAGTTTTTGTAAAGCAACACCCATTTTATCTTGGTCAGCTTTTGATTTAGGTTCAACAGCAACTTCGATAACTGGATCAGGGAATTCGATTGATTCAAGGATAACTGGCGCTTTTTCGTCACACAATGTATCCCCAGTTGTTGTGTCTTTCAACCCAACAGCTGCAGCGATATCGCCTGAGTAAACCGTTTCGATTTCTTTACGCGTATTCGCATGCATTTGTAGAATACGTCCGATACGTTCACGTTTACCTTTAGAAGCATTCAATACGTATGAACCAGAATTTAGAACACCTGAGTAAACACGGAAGAATGTTAAACGACCTACGAATGGGTCAGTCATAACTTTAAACGCAAGTGATGAGAATGGAGCAGAATCATCAGCTGGACGTTCCGTTTCTTCGTCTGTTTTAGGATCGAAACCTTTGATCGCAGGTACATCAGTTGGCGCTGGAAGATAGTCAATGACTGCATCCAACATCAATTGAACACCTTTGTTCTTGAAGGCTGAACCACATAGTACTGGGTAGAAATCTACTGCTAGAGTTGCGTTACGAATTCCTGCTTTCAATTCTTCTTCAGTGATTTCTTCACCTTCCAAGAATTTCATCATTAGGTCTTCATCAGTATCAGCGACTGCTTCAACTAATTTTTCACGCCATTCTTCAGCTTGTTCTTGATATTCAGCAGGAATTTCAGTTTCTTGAATTTCCGTACCTAAATCGTTTGTATAGATTTCAGCTTTCATTTTGACTAAGTCAATAATTCCAGTGAAATCATCTTCCGCACCAATTGGTAATTGGATTGGATGAGCATTTGCTTGCAAACGATCATGTAAAGTGCTTACTGAGTAAAGGAAGTCCGCACCAATTTTGTCCATTTTGTTACAGAATACGATACGTGGAACGCGGTATTCTGTTGCTTGACGCCAAACCGTCTCTGTTTGTGGTTCTACACCTGATTGTGAGTCCAAAACAGTTACTGCACCGTCAAGTACACGTAATGAACGTTGAACTTCGATTGTGAAGTCCACGTGTCCTGGGGTATCAATAATGTTTACGCGGTGACCCTTCCATTGCGCTGTAGTAGCGGCAGATGTGATTGTGATACCACGTTCTTGTTCTTGTTCCATCCAGTCCATTTGAGAAGCGCCTTCGTGGGTTTCTCCAATTTTATGAATTTTACCAGTGTAGTATAAAACACGCTCTGTTGTTGTTGTTTTACCAGCGTCAACGTGAGCCATGATACCGATATTACGAGTGTTTTCTAGAGAAAATTCTCTTGCCATTTCTTAGTTTGCTCCTCTCTTAAATTAAATTTAGCGTTGTTTGGTCAGAAATCTGTTGACCTTTGTCAGCAGAAAAAATCTTACCAACGATAATGAGCAAATGCACGGTTGGCTTCCGCCATTTTGTGTGTATCTTCGCGTTTTTTCACAGAAGCACCAGTATTATTAGCAGCATCCATGATTTCTTTTGCTAAGCGTTCTTCCATTGTGTGTTCGCCGCGTAAACGTGCGAAATTCACAACCCAACGCAAGCCTAAAGTAGTACGACGCTCTGGACGCACTTCAACGGGAACTTGATAGTTAGAACCCCCAACACGGCGAGCTTTAACTTCTAATACAGGCATAATGTTTTCCATTGCTTGTTCAAAAACTTCCAATGGATCATTTCCTGTTGATTCTTTAATAGCACTAAAAGCGTTGTATACGATATTTGAAGCAGTACCACGTTTGCCGTCAACCATTACACGGTTGATTAAACGAGTTACTAGCTTAGAGTTATACATAGGATCTGGCAAAACATCACGTTTTGCAATCGTTCCTTTACGAGTCATACGTAACTCCTCCTTCCGAAAATATGTCTTATCTATTCGTTTGATTAAGCTTTAGGTTTCTTAGTACCGTATTTAGAACGGCTTTGTTTACGATCGTTAACACCGGCAGTATCTAGTGCGCCACGAACGATATGGTAACGTACCCCTGGCAAGTCTTTTACACGACCACCACGTAATAGAACAACACTATGTTCTTGTAGGTTATGGCCGATACCTGGAATATAAGCTGTTACTTCGATCAAGTTTGACAAACGAACACGAGCATATTTACGCAATGCTGAGTTGGGTTTCTTAGGTGTCATAGTCCCCACACGTGTACAAACTCCACGTTTTTGTGGTGAGTTCACGTTTGTTTGAGCTTTTTTAAAGCTGTTATATCCTTTGTTCAATGCTGGTGAATTTGATTTTTCCACCTTTGATTTACGAGGTTTACGTACTAATTGATTAATTGTAGGCATTCCTTGTTTCCTCCTTCCTCGATCCGCTTTCTAGTACCACACATCCTGGTGGTTCTTTTTCAGCGATAAAAAATAATGCATCCCTGCATTCTCTATCAAGCGTACTTCGACACAGTCAGCACGTCTCTATCGAGAGACCTGTTCACAAAGCACCTTTGATAGCATACCATGATTGATTTTCACTGTCAACAAACTACTTAAAGTTTTTTTCTTCTTTATTAATATCGTATTTTTGTGTTTTCGAAATGACTTAAAATAAGAAAAAATTTATTCTTAATACTATACTCCCTATCCCATGAAGGAGCGCTGTGTAAAGCACATCCACTTTTTTGGTCTTTTTTACTGAAAAGGCTATCTTTTTTCTTTTTTTGCGATTACAATGGACATAACTTAGCAGAAGGTGGGATTTTCAATGAATTTGAAAGAGTTAGTTGGGATCGAGGCAGCAAAGTTTGTCAAAGATGGAATGACCGTTGGATTAGGAACTGGGTCAACAGCTTACTATTTAGTGAAGGAACTTGGGCGTCGAGTAAATGAAGAAGGTTTAAAAATCACTGGTGTCGTGACTTCTTCTAAAACAGAACAACAAGCTAAAGAATTAGGAATTCCGTTAAAAGCAATCGATGATGTAGAATCAGTCGATCTTACTATTGATGGCACGGATGAAATCAGTGATGATTTCCAAGGAATCAAGGGCGGAGGTGCTGCACTGCTTTTCGAAAAAGTAGTAGCAACTTATTCCAAAGACTGCATCTGGATCGTAGACGAAAGTAAAATGGTCAATAAATTGGGAAACTTTCCCTTACCAGTCGAAGTAGTGCCCTTTGGCAGTCACAATGTCTTCCGTTTATTTGAATCAAAGGGATATAAACCAACATGGCGGATGACTGACTCCAACGAACTTTTAACAACAGATGGCGGACATTATATCATTGATCTACATCTAGAGGTTATCGAAGATCCTCACGCCTTAGCAGCCGAACTGGATAAGTGCGTCGGGGTAGTTGAGCATGGATTGTTTATTGATATGATCTCACGCGTAATCGTCGGGACACCAGAAGGTCCAAAAACTTTGGAAGTTCCAAAGAAATAATAAAAAATCCTTGTAAAGCTTGTGTTTTGATAAAAAACACACTCAATTTAATGGAAATCACGGCAGAAACATTGTACAATGAATCAGGAATTGAAAATTTCAGAAATTTCAAAAGGAGAGAATGTTATGCCAAAATTAGTTTTTTCTCGTCACGGCTTAAGTGAATGGAACAAGTTGAACCAATTTACAGGCTGGGCAGATGTTGATTTGGCGCCAGAAGGTGTCGAAGAAGCAAAAGAAGGCGGACGTAAAATCAAAGAAGCAGGAATTGAATTTGATGTAGCTTATACATCTGTTTTAACTCGTGCAATTAAAACTTGTAACTATATTCTTGAAGAATCTGATCAACTTTGGGTACCAACTGTAAAATCTTGGCGCTTAAATGAACGTCATTATGGTAAATTACAAGGATTGAACAAAAAAGAAACCGCTGAAAAGTATGGTGACGAACAAGTTCATATCTGGCGCCGTTCATACGACGTATTACCTCCATTAATGGAAGCAACTGACGAAGGTTCAGCAGCTCAAGATCGCCGTTACTCTATGTTAGATCCTCGCGATATCCCTGGTGGCGAAAACTTGAAAGTTACTTTGGAACGCGCGTTACCTTTCTGGCAAGACGAAATCGCTCCTGCTTTGAAAGACGGTAAAACTGTTTTAGTTGCTGCACATGGTAACTCTTTACGTGCATTAGCTAAACACATCGAAGGTATTTCTGACGAAGATATCATGGACTTAGAAATTCCTACAGGTCAACCACTTGTTTATGACTTGAACGACGACTTGACAGTTGCTAAAAAATACTACTTATAAAATTTTCTCCCGACTCAATAGCGAGTCGGGTTTTTTGAGACTTATCGACGTTATCTCTGGCACAAAAAAATTTTTGTGCTAAAATAAATAAGTAATTCCCTTGCGGTCGTGGCGGAATTGGCAGACGCGCTAGCTTCAGGCGCTAGTGGTAGCAATACCGTGGAAGTTCGAGTCTTCTCGGCCGCATAACAAATACGTGAAAAGAGCAAAGCAGGAAGTTTCTGCTTTGCTCTTTTTACTCATGATTCAAAAAACTTGCTACTTTAGTTGCAATCAAATCGATCGCTACGTGATTTTCGCCGCCTTCTGGCACGATTATATCCGCATAACGTTTTGTTGGTTCGATAAACTGATGATACATTGGCTTCACCACTGTCAAATATTGATCAATAACCGATTCCAATGTTCTTCCGCGCTCGTTCATGTCACGTTTAATTCGGCGAATAATCCGAATATCATCATCTGTATCTACATAAATTTTGATATCCATTAAATCACGTAAACGTTCATCTTCTAAAATCAGAATTCCTTCTAATATGATGACTTCTTTAGGCTCCTGTACATAAACCTCAGCGCTGCGCGTATGTGCCACATAATCGTATATTGGCACTTCCACTGATTGATATTTTGTTAAATCCTTTAAATGTTCAATCAATAAATCTGTATCAAACGCAAAAGGATGATCGTAGTTCGTTTTTAATCGTTCTTCAAAGCTGATATTGCTTTGGTCTTTGTAATAAGAATCATGCTCCAACATCATAATTGAATGATCGGGAAACCGGTTGTAGATCGCACGGCTAACACTCGTTTTCCCACTACCTGAACCGCCCGTTACACCAATGATGATCGGTTTGTTTTTCATGCAAGTAAAACCTCTTTCGTTTTTCATTAGTCCTATTATAGCGAAACAACGTCAAATTGCTATATAAAACTTAAAAATCATCTAAAATCTGATAGAGGTCCGTCAATTTTTTTATCTGAAACGTTGGTCTAATTTCTTTCGTTTCATTTTCATGAGGATTCATCCAAATCGTGTCGATCCCAGCAACCTGCCCACCTTTAATATCTGAAGTTAAAGAATCACCGATAATCACGGTTTTTTCTTTGTCGAATCGAGGAATTTCCGCAAAAACGATGTCGAAAAATTCTTTCATTGGTTTATGAACACCCATTTCTTCAGAGATAAAGAATTTTTTGAAATAAGGTGCAAGTCCTGATTTTTCTAGACGCTGATGCTGAGTTACAGAAACACCATTTGTTACTACATAAAGATCTTTTTTCTGACTCAAACTTTCTACAACTTCTAGGCTGTTTGAAATCAACTGATGTCCTTGATTCAAATAGTAGCGATAACGCGCCTCTGTTTTTGGCCCATCAACTTCTCGTTCATATTGTTCAAAAAATAGGCGGAAACGATTGTCTAGTAATTCTTGGCGTGATAGCAGTCCTGCTTCATGATCGCGCCAAAAACCTTGGTTCATTTTTTTGTAATTGTTCTTCACAGATAAAGAAGGCTCCACTCCCATATCTTGAAACAATTGACTTAATGCTTGTTCTTCCGCTGCCTTAAAATCCAGCAACGTATCGTCGATATCAAATAAAATTGTCTCGTATCCCATCTTCAAACCTTCTATCTAAAATATGATTTTAATTGTTTAAGCTCTGCCAATGTTAACGAACGGTAATTACCTACTGCTAAATTTGTTGGCAAAATTAATGGCCCCATTGCAATACGGGTCAAGCTCGTAACTTTTTTCCCACAAGCCAAAAACATTTTTTTGACTTGATGAAATTTTCCTTCTTTGATCGTAAGTAAAACTTCCGACTGGTCTGGATCAGATTGTAAAATCGCTAAACGCGCTGGCTGACAACGAATTCCTCCGTGAAAAACAATCCCTTTTTCAAATGCTAACACGTCCTCAAATGTCACTGTATCGTTGATTGTGGCACGATATGTCTTTGCAACTTTAGCATACGGCTGTAAGAGATCGTAACCTAGTTGACCATTGTCAGTCAATAACAACAACCCGGTCGTATCACGATCCAAGCGACCTACTGGATATAAATCTGCTGGACGCTCTCCTTCTTTCACCAGTTCTATAGCTGTTTGAAATTTATTATCCCTTTTCGCTGTTACAACGCCGGCTGGTTTATTTAATAAGTAATACACGTGATCCGTTTGCAATTTCTGCCCATCTACTTGAATCTCATGGAGTTGACTATCGACGTTGCGCCACTGGTTCAGCTCAACTTCACCATCGATTAAAACCTTTTTCATTAGAAATAAACGTTTCATTTCTTTTCGTGTTGTTTTTAAGTTCTGCTCAATCACTTTGTCTAATCGCATGGTAAAACTCCTTCAATATTGTTGGACTCATTATACCGAATTTCAAAAAGAGACAAAACCCTCACACTCTTTCTTGATGTTTTTATTCACTTTCAAAAGCAAAAGTATTGCTATCAAGAAAACAACTCTCAAAAACTAATGACACATTTGAACTTCTAGCCCCGTTAACATACTATTTACCAACTACGAAAAATTCCTTACTTAAATCGTCAACAGACATTATACTTGCATTTTGATTAGATAAGTCCTAGAATTTAATTATACGAGTCAGAGATTCGTATGATTAAGTGAATCAAAGGTTTCTCATACACAGCGTTATGACCTGGTAGAGAAAGTTGAACGTAGACTTTTTTTGGACAGTTGTGTAGACGACTGTCTTTTTGCGTTTTTTCGCAAAGCCATTGTGCTGAGAATAACCCGTCACTTAAATAAAATCTGTCTGAACAACCACAGACAGTCACATTTTAAGGAGGAATTTGGTTATGGCAGTATCATTGAAAGTAGAAGAAAGAGCAACTCGTCCCCGTTCCATTCGCAACAAATTGCGTCACGAAGGAAAAGTTCCTGCAGTCGTTAATGGGTACAAGATAGAAAGTACACCTATCTCAATTGATGAACGTGAATTTTCAAAATTGTTACGTGAAAATGGTGCGAATACTGTTTTCGCCATTGAAATTGGCGGTAAAAAGGTGAACACACTATTACGCGACTCACAAGTTGATACCTTTACTCGTCGTTTAACGCATATTGAATTATTATCTGTAAACTTGTCAGAAGAAACTGAAGCTGAAACAGAAATTAACTTAGTTGGTGAATCTGTTGGTGTGAAAGCTGGCGGTGTATTAACTCAAACGCTTTACACAGCCACTGTTTCTGCAACACCAGAAAAATTACCGGAAGGCATTGATGTAGACATCTCTGGATTAGAAATCGGCCAATCAATTTCTGTAGGTGATCTACCTAAGAATGATGATTACACAATCGTAACTGATGCAGAAGAACAAATCGTTGCTGTCCAAGAAGCGCAAGAACTACCTGAAGAAGATGAAGCTGCTGAAGGCGCTGAACCAGAAGTTATTGGTGAGTCAACAGAAGAATAAAAATTTAATGCGATGGCCTGCTTTTCTAGCCGGTCATCTTTTTTTAAACTACAAAAGTCTGGTTCCTTCCTTTAAAAATTTAGAATTTTTTACTTTTTCTTATAGACTAAGCGTAATAAGTGGTTTTTTCTGAAAAAAAGAATTACAATAAGTCACTACAAAGCTTACTCGTACTTTAAGTAAGTGATTCCAACTAAAGGAGGAAAATCTATGTTTGAAACATTTGATTCTAAAAAAAGTCGTTATGCCTCTGTCGGTGTGGTATCCAGCTTGCCAGGCGAGCTGATTGATAGTATCTGGTATATCATTGACCTAGACTTAAAGGGCTTGATCCCATTAGACAATATCTTAAGTTTTGACCTGATCAATAATGATGGTCGTGTTACGATGCACTTCTCCCAAGAAGGAAGTAGCGTCGAAATGGGAATAGATCTCCCATTTGGTTATTCTAATGACTTCCCTCAAGAAGTTTATGCCTACGATGACGGCAGCCGTCAGACGATCCTTTTGCCGCACGAGATCCGGCAACGTTAATTTCAGAGACAACCTTTCTTAAGGGTTGTCTCTTTTTTCTTAACTTTTTATTCAAGACACTTGCTTTCAGAAAATTTTATGGTAATATCAATCAGAAAATTTTATTAGAAAGCGGGAAAAAGATGAAAGAATTAACTCGAGGAAATCCGGCAAAGCTGATCATTTTATTCGCCTTGCCTTTGTTTATAGGAAATGTTTTTCAGCAATTTTACAGTATGGTTGATATGATCGTAGTAGGTCAAACGTTAGGCAAAGATGCTTTGGCTGCTGTCGGAGCAACTAGCAGTGTCAGTTTTTTAATTATTGGTTTTGCACAAGGTTTAACTTCTGGTCTCTCTATTATTACGGCTCAGCGTTTCGGTGCTAAAGATGCTCAGGGCGTGCGAAAAAGCTTTGCTACTTCGATTTTGATTAGTCTTGGTGTAACAGTTGTTTTGACAACGTTAAGCCTGCTGTTCTTACGTCCCTTATTATTGCTCATGCAGACACCGCCAGAATTGCTAGATCAAGCGCAAGATTTTATCTCTATTCTTTTAGGCGGGATCTTCGCATCAATGGCATTTAATCTTTTGTCAAATATGGTACGTGCCTTAGGAGATAGTCGTACACCGCTATTCTTCTTGGCCTTTGCGGTAGTAATCAACGTTGTCTTAGATCTAATCTTCATTATTTATTTCCATATGGGAGTTGCTGGTGCGGGTTATGCGACGGTCATCGCTCAAGTTGCAGCAAGTTTGATGTGTGTGTGGTTTATCCGAAGAAAAATCCCTATATTACAAATCAATCGTAAACATTTTTCTCTTAACAAAGAGGACTTTCGCATACACTTGAACTCAGCTTTGCCTATAGGATTCCAATCATCAATTATTGCAATTGGTGCTGTCATTTTGCAATCTGCATTGAATACGTTAGGAACAGACGTCGTTGCTGCGCAAACTACTGCAAGTCGAATTGATCAGCTTGCAATCTTACCAATGATGTCATTCGGAATTACTATGGCAACTTTTACTGCTCAAAACTATGGGGCAAAAGAATATGGACGAATTTTACTTGGTGTTAAGCAATGTTTGGTAATGAGCGGTATATTTAGTATTTTCGTTGGTGTTTTAGTGATTACCTGCGGACATTATTTCGTCGCTCTTTTCGTTAATCCTAGCGAAGTACACGTATTTCAACTGACACAAACCTATTTTATTATTAATGGTTCCTTGTATTGGGTCTTAGCAATATTGTTCATCCTCCGCTATACTCTGCAAGGATTAGGGCAAGCAAAAATCCCGACTATTGCCGGGATTATGGAACTTGTTATGCGTTCCTTCGCTGCCATTATTCTGACACACTCTTTTGGTTTTGCTGGAGCAGCCTTTGCGTCACCATTGGCTTGGATGGGATCAACTGCTGTCTTGTTGACTTCCTACTTTAAAGCAATGCGCCACTTGAGAAAGTTAGATCAAGAACAGGCACAAGAACGAGCAATGCAACTAGAACTAGAAATGGAAGGTGAGGCCTAGGCCTCACCTTTTTGCTAACTGTTGATACACATCCAGCATATCCTGTGAAAATCCTGAGGTGAAACCTCTTGCAACATCAATAATTTGGTTACATTTAGCAAAATAGTGGTGGAAAAAAAGTTCCGAACCATCTTCTAAAATCCGCGCTACCGCTGAAGCGTAGTTCGTAATCAGTAATTCTTTCATCTCTCCATCTGATTCTCCAAAGATGCCGAGGAAATCTAGTCCGCATTCGACAAAAAACAATTCAATTTCGATCAATGCTCGCTGATTTTGGCAATTCTTACGAAATTGACGCAACAGCTCTTTAGCTTGTGTCAAAGAACGATCAATTTTACCGTGTGGAAAAAAAGCCCGTTCTAGTTTTTTCTTAGTGGTTTCAGCGAATCGCATTCCATAATCATCATCCAAAAGAGTTGAATCCACGATTTGTTGAGCAACTTCTGAATGTTTGTATATCTGACAGATTAATTCACTTAATTGTTTTTCATCGGCTTCTTGCAGCCTTTCTCGTAACCCCGAAATTGTCATTTCCATCTCTCAGCCCCCTTTGTTCATTCTATTTTAATCTTAATTTAACTTATTTCAAATAAAAAGAAAAGAGTTTTTGACTTCTATCTCAGCCAAAAACTCTTTATTTGAATAAACTTTTTGAACAAATCTTCTAAATAGATGATTCGAATGAGCAAATTATACATTAGACTAGGGACTCACTATTCTTTTCGTTCTTTCAGCCATGTTTTTTTCGTTTCGCCGACAATTAACGGCACTGTTTCATAAGTAACCTCACTATACTCAATACCGAACCAGCGTTCAGGCGTAACTGTATGACGTTTGATTGCTAAACGTGCTTGCATAACTTGTCGATCCCATTTGTCGATTCTAGTCGTATTGGATAATTCTTCCTGAATCATGACAAAACGAAAATCCCCTACCTGACGTCCAGGAGTTAACGAGTAATGCTGCGGTTGTTTAGGCAAACGGCCTTGTTTCATCAAATCATGAATAACTTGACGCAAATAGACGTTTACATCCTGAGCGATTCGAAAACCTAGATACAATTTAACCTTTACAATAAAATCAGTTCCCATCATATCAATACTATATTCTTCTGTATATGGTTCATCTGTTACTTCTACATTTACAAACCAGTATACTTTTGCCCGTTTTAATCGTTTATCCAAAATCGAATAAATAAATTGCTGCGGGATTGCATCGCCTTCTAAACGTGGGACCAAAAAAACGACGTTGGTTTGATAATAGGGAATTCTGTCATCATCATGAAGCTCTTGTAATTGCGGCAGATAGTCTTTGAAATAAACATCTTGGCTCGCATCTTCTTGAACTTGATTACTGCGATGCCAAATATACATCACACTTAATATCAGCAATGCCATTGCCACCGCCACAAAACCTCCATGGAAGAACTTGGTGACGCTGGATATAAAGAAGAAGCCTTCCAATATACCAAAAAAGAGTAGCATTAAACCAGCTAAAATGCGCGAGGTTCCACTTTGTAATAGATAATGATACAACAAGAAAGTCGTCATTAACATCGTTACCGTAATTGATAGACCATAAGCCGCTTCCATATGACTTGATGTGCGGAAAGTCAAAACAATCAATGAACATGCAGCCCACAAGATCATATTGATCGCCGGAATATACATCTGACCAATACTTTTTCCTGGATAAATAATTCGCATTCTAGGCAACAGTTTCAGCTTAATCGCCTCAGACACTAGTGTGAATGACCCAGAAATCAAAGCCTGAGAGGCAATGATAGCAGCAATCGTCGCAAAGATGACACCAAAGATCATCCACCCGTCAGGTAAAATTTGGAAAAATGGATTTAAATTTTCAATTCCTTCAATCGAGGCATTGCCCTTTGAGTGTAAAATCCAGGCTGCTTGTCCTGCATAATTTAACATTAAGCAAAGCAAAACGTACGGCCAGCTAAAATGGATATTTTTCTTTCCCACATGCCCCATGTCAGAATATAAGGCTTCGGCACCGGTCGTTGCTAGGAAGATACTTCCTAAAATAAAGATTCCCATCTTATTGTCAGGATTGAATAATAGGTGGATCGCATAATAAGGATTCAACGCTTTAATTACGCTAAAATCATATGGGATATTTAAAATACCCATCAGCCCTAAAAAGGTGAACCATAAAAACATGATCGGTCCAAAAGCTTTCCCAACAAAATCCGTACCAAAACGTTGAATTAAAAATAGGAAAAGCAAAATAACTAACGTGATGATTACGATGATATTTTGATTGTTCCCAAACTCCTGATAAAAATCAGGAATCCCCCGCAGTCCTTCAATCGCTGTCGTTACCGTTACCGCAGGTGTTAATACGCCATCAGCCAACAGCGCGGCACCACCAATCATAGCTGGAACAATTAAGTATTTTCCACCTTTACGTACTAATGTATATAAAGAGAAGATTCCTCCTTCACCATGGTTATCCGCTCTCAAGGCAATCAACACATATTTGACCGTAGTTAACAGCATGACGGTCCAAAAAACTAATGAGACTGCACCTAGTACAAAATCTTTAGTTACGGTGCTCAGTCCACCATTTTCCTCTAAAATAGCTTTCATCACATATAACGGACTCGTCCCAATATCGCCGTACACGACTCCCATCGCAATCAGCAATCCCGCCGCTGAAAGCTTTTTGATATGATCATGATCTTTCTTTTTTTCCATTCCGCACACTCCTGTTAAGCAACTCATTGAATCGGTATTGATTCTCTATTAAAAAAGTTTCAGGTTTCTTCACCAAAATAGACAAGTTCTTCACATATTTAGACAATAGTTTCTTATCCTCGTACTAAACCTCAACTGAAAACTATTAAATATTTTTTAGCTGATATCACTTAATTACACTGCAAAAAGTACGACTGACAAAAAAAGACCTAAACAACAGTTTTCACTATTGTTTAGGTCTGGCAAATTATCTCTTAGACCAGCGCTGCGCACTAGTTGTTGATCTAAAAGCATAGAGCTTACTCTATGTCGCTACTCCCCTAAAACTTATCAGTATTATCCAGTTTACAGCGAGAATTGTCAAAGAATAACCTCAATGACATACTATTTTTCTGCTTTTTTGCTTTCTTCTTCCTTCAATAAGGCTTTACGAGAAGCATTTACACGACCTTGACGATCGATTTCTGTCACTTTTACTAATACTTCATCGCCTAATTTTACGACATCTTCCACTTTATTCACGCGCTCATTTGCAAGCTGTGAAATGTGAACCAATGCATCTTTGCCTTTAATCAAGTTTACAAAGGCTCCAAATTTCTCGATACGAACAACTTTTCCTAAGTACACTTCGCCGACTTTGACTTCCTTAGTTAACTCTTCAATGATCTTAATCGCTTTTTTGATCATATCTGCATCAGAAGAAGCAATGCTAACGTTACCCTCTTGATCAATATCAATTTTTACACCAGTTTCTTCGATAATACCATTGATTGTGTCTCCGCCTTTACCGATGACTGTTTTGATCTTATCTGGATCGATTTGGATCATTTCAATCTTCGGTGCGTACGGACTTAATTCTTTACGTGGCTCAGCAATCGTTTCAGTTAGGACTTCTAAGATTTCCATCCGCGCTTGTTTTGCTTGCGTTAATGCTTCAGAAAGAATTTGTTCAGTGATTCCTTGGATTTTGATATCCATTTGCAAAGCTGTGATTCCATCTTTTGTACCAGCAACTTTAAAGTCCATATCGCCAAGATGGTCTTCCAATCCTTGGATATCTGTCAAGATCGTATAGTTTTCACCATCGGAAACCAAGCCCATTGCGATACCAGCAACTGGTGCTTTGATTGGCACACCAGCATCCATTAACGCCAATGTACCAGCACAGATACTTGCTTGAGAAGAAGAACCGTTTGATTCCAATACTTCCGCTACTAAACGGATGGTGTAAGGGAAATCTTCTTCGCTTGGAATAATTTGGGCTAATGCACGTTCACCCAATGCTCCATGGCCAATTTCACGACGACCTGGTGAACCAGCACGTCCAGTAGAACCAACAGAGAATTGCGGGAAGTTGTAATGATGGATGAATCGTTTACTTTCAACTGTTCCTAAACCATCAATGATTTGATGTTCACCTAAGGGTGCCAAAGTACAAGCAGATAATGCTTGCGTTTGTCCCCGTGTAAATAAGCCTGAACCATGAACACGTGGTAAAATACCTGTTTCAGCAGCCAACGGACGAATTTCATCTAATTTACGTCCGTCTGGGCGAATTTTATCGATTGTAATCAATTCACGAACCACATCTTTTTCAAGATCTTCCGCGATTTGTTTTACTTCTTTTGTTAATTGCGCTTCATCTTCATGATCCGCAAATTTCTCAGCGTAAACTTCTTTGACCGTTTCTTTGACTTTTTCGATTTCGTCTTCACGTGCCAATTTATCCATTGTCATTACAGCTGTTTTCATTGTTTGATAGTAGCCGTCAAAAATTTCTTTTTTCAGTTCAGGATCAACTTGTAATAAAGAAACTTCCATTTTCTCTTTGCCGACTGCAGCTACGATCTCAGCTTGGAAAGCCACCATTTCTTTGATTGCATCAAATCCGAATAGTAATGCGCCAAGCATGTCTTCTTCAGAAACTTCTTTGGCGCCAGATTCTACCATGTTAATGGCTTGTTTGGTCCCAGCAACTGTTAAATCGATATCTGATTCAGCGTGTTGCTCGACAGTCGGATTCAATACATATTCCCCATTCACGCGACCCACATCGACACCAGCGATTGGTCCGTCAAACGGAATATCTGAAATGGCTAGAGCCAACGAAGAACCAAACATCGCTGCCATTGCTGGAGAGCAATCCTGTTCTACACTCATCACAAAGTTCGTTACTTGGACTTCATTACGGAATCCATCTGCAAACATCGGACGAATCGGACGGTCAATTAAACGGGCAGTCAAGGTTGCGTCTGTACTTGGACGACCTTCACGTTTGATGAAACCGCCAGGGATTTTACCCACTGCATACATTTTTTCTTCATAGTTAATGGTTAATGGGAAAAAGTCGGTATCTTTTGCTTCTTTTGAGGCAACAGCTGCACTCAATACGACTGTGTCGCCATAGCGAACTAAAACTGCGCCATTGGCTTGTTTAGCAAGTTGACCGATTTCAACTTGCAGAGGGCGTCCGCCCCAAGTGGTTTTGAAAACTTGTTTTTCTGACATAACTTCTCCTTTTCCCTTTGACCAGTGCGACGCTACTAAACAAATGGAAACAGCGAAAAACTTCGCTTCTTGCATTTGGTTAGTAGAGTGACAACACGCCAATCAAAGGTTTTTTATTTTTTCTGAGTCAAGCTCAGGATTGTCTCTGCTAAATTTACTATAATCAAACCTTGCGAACTGGGGAAAGTTTAATTAGCAGCTAGCTCATTACTACTGTATGAATTTTTCTAACGTAAAAATTCAGTTGGTTTTCGTACGCATAACATTAGGCTAAACTACCTGTTCAATACAATGGCATAAAACTATTGCTAGAACTCACACTTTCGCTACTGCGAAAAGCCTAACTGTCAAAAAAAGTGAGATTCCTAGGAACCTCACTTTAATAGTAGTACGAATTAACGACGTAGTCCTAGACGTTGGATTAATTCACGGTAACGTTGAACTTCGTTCTTACGTAGGTAAGCCAACAAGTTACGACGATGACCAACTTTTTTCATTAGACCGCGATATGAATGGTGGTCTTTTTTGTGGACACGTGCATGCTCATTTAGTTGATTGATTTCTTCCGTTAATACAGCGATTTGTACTTCTGGAGAACCAGTATCTCCTTCATGGCGAGCAAAGTCATTGATGATTTCGTTTTTACGTTCTTTTGATAATGCCATGTTTTTTCACCTCTTCCTTTTTTTCTTCCTACGACTGAGTAGAGCGTTGGTGAATCGCCCAACCAAGTGATAGGTGGTGCGCTATGCACACTCTAACACTTTACTCGATTTGTATTAAAAAATCAAGCTGTATACCAATTTAACGCTTATTTCTAGAATCATTACAATTTTTTTAAAGAACCGTATTCATGAAAACAGTTTTTTTACCTTACTTACTTTTTGTGTTAAACTAACGTGATGAAATCATGTCTTGAGAGGAGATTTTTTAATGATCACAATGGATGATATTATTCGGGAAGGCCATCCGACTTTACGGGCAGTTGCCAATGAAGTCCCGATTCCTCCAACTGCTGAAGATGTGGAGCTTGGAAAGGAAATGCTGCAATTTCTAAAAAATAGCCAAGATCCTGTAAAGGCAGAAGAATTGAATCTACGCGGAGGTGTGGGTTTAGCAGCTCCCCAATTAGATATCTCAAAACGAATTATCGCAGTTCATGTTCCTAGCGTTGATCCTGAAAAACCGGAAAACGGCATTAGTACGGTGATGTATAATCCAAAAATCTTGAGCCACTCAGTTCAAGAAGCTTGCTTGGGAGAAGGCGAAGGCTGCTTATCAGTCGATCGTGAAGTGCCTGGATATGTCGTTCGTGCCGCGCGTATCACTGTTTCTTATTTTGACGAAAAAGGCGAGAAACATAAAATTCGTCTAAAAAACTATAATGCGATCGTGGTCCAACACGAGATTGATCATATCAATGGCATCATGTTCTATGACCATATCAATGAAAAAAATCCGTTGCACTTAAAAGATGGCGTCTTAGTTATCGAGTAACCGCTAATTCGTTTTTAAGGTGTTCATTTTCCGATGAAATTTGAATGTTTTTCTCACTATGCATATCATCGAACTAAACCACTTGTTTCTTTTAAGGGACTTAAACCGTTAATTAGTCTCACATAAGAGGATAAGAGGTGGCTGTAAAAAAGTTCGACTGTCAAAAACCGTCACGTTTACACGTGACGGTTTTCTTCATATAAAATACCCTTTTCTGAAAGTGCTTGTTTAATTTCGGTTAAATTCTCTATTGCTTCATATGCGATGGTATGTAGATGAATCCCTGCGGTCAACTCAGACAAAAGAGTCACTTCGAGTCTTTTTGCTTCTGCAACAAAGGCCTCCACATCTTGTTGAGTGGTCAAATGCAAGCCTCCAACCAGCTCTCCATACAACGGATGCTCAACTACTACATCAATAACTTCACCACCGTGTGCAACGATTGTGTGTAATTCTTCTGCCGTCTGTTCAGGAGAATGCTGAACGGCAATTTTGCTGATTAATTTCGCCGATTCGCGTTCTAACAAATACCCTCGAGCAGTAGCGATGATATTCTCCCCTGCGGCTCGTAATAAGGCTACATCGCCGACTACGATCTGACGACTCACACCAAATTCTTTTGCAAAGCTTGTAGCGCTGATCGGTTTTTCAGCTTGTTGCAGCGCCTTTAAAATCTCGGCTTTACGTCTATCGCCGTCGATCATATTATCTCAACCGCCCTTCTTGATAGTTTCTTGACTGTTTCATAATATCTTTGAAGGTTTCAACAATTGTCTCACGATAATTCTCATCTTTCACTAAATCCGAAACCTTTTGTAAAACCGCCTCTTCACGACTAGTATCTAAAACAGCTTTCTTTGTTTCAGCTTTATACGCAGTGACTTCGCTGACAGCTGACATCCGTTTTTCTAAAAGCGTCACGATTTCTTGATCAATCCGATCAATTTTTTTTCGTGCATTAGTCAGTGCATCATCTTTGTTTTCCTCTTCGATCGTTTTGATGATTCGCGCCGGATTTCCACCAACCACTACATTATCTGGGAAAGATTTAGTTACAACAGCGCCCGCGGCTATAACTACATTATCCCCTACTGTTACTCCTGGAGTCACTATGGCTGAGCCACCAATCCAAACATTATTGCCGATGGTGATCGGCTTGCCAAACTCCTGCCCGCTATTACGTTTTCCAGGTTCTAACGGATGACTTGCCGTATACAATTGAACATTTGGTCCAAACATACAATTATCACCGATTGTAATCGGACAAATATCTAAAAAGACATTGTGGAAATTACAATAAAAATTCTCACCTACAAAAATATTGTAGCCATAATCAAAAGAAATCGTTGGTTCTACATAGACATGGTTCTTTGTCCCGCCAAACGCTTGTTTTACGAATTCTTCACGTTTTTCTCTATCTGATTCTTGATTAATCGCACGTAATCTTAAACGAGCATCTCTTCGATCGGCCACTAATTCAGGATCGCCTGCAAAATACAATTTACCAGCAATCATTTTTTCCTTCTCCGTTAACTCCACACAGTTCCCTCCCAATTGATCATAAATCGTTATTATCCCGCAGCGACAAAATCGCTATACTTTTTCAAAAACTGCTGTTCCATCCGTCTGGACAAAATAATATTCGCCAGCTAATTGAATCGGGGTTTGGTTGATTACAACTAGTTTCGCATCTTTGCTTTTTTCATAAATTAAATCACAAAATGGATGAACTTGAAAGCTTGTTCCTGCAATCACTATAAGCTCGGCATTTTTTACAGCTCCGATTGCCTGCTGGATGACTGACTCTTCAAATCCTTCGCCGTACAAAACAATTTTCGGACGAATTTGACCACCACAGTCTTTATGACGATCGCTTTGCAGATAATCTTGCCACGCTACTGACCGCTGACACTTGCGACAATAGCACTCGTAAAGCGAACCATGGAAATTCACCAAGTGTTGACTTCCAGCAGCCGCGTGCAGGCCATCGATATTTTGCGAGACCACCCAGACATCCTTCGTCTTCTCCATTTGTGCCATCTCACGATGAATACTATTTGGTCGTGCTTCTTTATGATACAAATGTTTGACGAATTGATAAAATTTTTCTGGTTCACGAACTAAACACTCATTACTTAATAGGTATTCCGGTGCTTCAAGACCATGATAAACGCCTTGTAACGAACGATAATCCGGCACACCTGAAGGGGTAGAAACGCCTGCGCCTGTTAAAAATGTGATTTTTCTGTTTTCTTGAATTATCTTTACTGCTTGATCAACTGTGATCTCCATTTTCGTCACCTCAAGAATCAGTATAGTATAAATTTAGAGGAAAATAAAAAGTCCTTATCTGAATAAATGAATCCTTTGTTAGCGATTTGTGATTTTATCCCTTAATCAACATTTTTTTAGAAAACCGCTCTCGATTAGTCGGTTAAATGGAGAAGGGCTGTCAAAACGATAAAATTTATCTTTTTATTCTTAAAAAGCTTCTTTAACGTATTTCTTTGTCTTTCTGAACAATTCAAATGGAATAATTTAAAAAATTCAACCACCTTTTTTGTTTATTCCAAATAATTTCCATTGACTTTTTCATTCTCAGCCTTTAGACTGTGAAACATAATAACTGAATACGAGATGCCTCAGAACAATGAGGTAGAGGTCGCGAACCTTATTAACCCTATGGAGTGTAGAGACACGTTGAAATAGGACTAGGAAGTTTCGCCGAAATGTACAAAATTCTCTTTATTTTGTATGTTGGGACGCAAGCGAATAACTTGCGGACTGTCTTAGCAGTGATGCTAAGTTGCGCTATGTTTTTGTGAGAGGGAACATCATCTTCTTATTATCTGCAAGCGGCCTTATACACGAATCGGCGGCTTTTTTTGTTGCAGATTTTCAAAGACAGCCCTACCCAATCTCGTAATTTCAAGAAAGGGAGAAATTATGAATAGAAAAAAATTTTCAGTTATCGCACTCATCGCATTATTTATTTCATTTCTAGGAGCCCCATTAGTCACTCGGGCAGATGAAAAAACACCTGAAGGAGAATTGCGGGTCGGCATGGAGGCTGGATACGCTCCTTTCAACTGGACACAAAAGGATGATCGGAATGGCGCCGTGCAGATTCAAGGCGATAAAGCCTACGCTGGCGGCTATGACGTACAAATGGCGAAAAAAATCGCTGATAAAATGCATCGTAAACTAGTCGTGGTAAAAACCGAATGGGATGGTCTGTTACCAGCACTTCAATCTGGGAAGATCGACGCGATTATTGCTGGGATGTCTCCCACAGCTGAACGGCGAAAAGAAGTTGACTTTTCTGATCCATATTATGAATCACAATTAGTTATTGTCACCCGCAAAGATACTAAATATGCCAAAGCAACTTCGATCAAAGATTTTGCTGGTGCAAAGGTCACCGCGCAATTGAGTACGTTTCATTATGATGTTATCCCTCAAATCCCTGATGTCAACAAACAGGAAGCCATGGATAACTTCCCAGCAATGCGGGTCGCTTTGGAGTCAGGCACAATCGATGGGTACGTCAGTGAACGACCTGAAGGCGTGACTGCGGAAAGTGTTAACCCTGATTTAAAAATGGTCGAATTCGACAAAGCCAATGGATTCCAAACTAACCCAGAGGATGTGCAAGTTTCTGTCGGGATGCGAAAAGGAGATCCTGATATGGCCCAAGTTAACCAGATCCTGGCGGACATCTCACAAGACGAGCGTGTCGAAGTTATGGACCAAGCCATTAAAGATCAACCAGCTACCGATGAAACGCAAAGCGCTTCAGGTAAAAAAGAGAATGTATTTGTTCGTATTTTGAAACAGAACGGTTCGATGTTCTTGCGTGGTACGGGTATGACCCTATTACTTGCAATCGTTGGGACGACTGTTGGTACATTGATTGGTTTACTTGTCGGCGTCTTTCGAACCATTCCAGAATCAGACAACAGCGCAAAACGCGGGCTGCAAAAAGTCTTTGGCTGGTTACTAAATGCCTATATCGAGATTTTCCGTGGAACACCCATGATCGTTCAATCTGCCGTAATTTATTACGGAATTGCGATGGCCTTTGGAATTGATTTAAACCGAACCGCCGCTGCCTTATTTATCGTTTCAATCAATACTGGTGCTTACATGTCTGAAATCGTTCGTGGCGGAATCTTCGCTGTTGATCAAGGTCAATTTGAAGCTGCACACGCCATTGGTATGACCCATGGCCAAACGATGCGTAAGGTTGTCCTACCGCAAGTATTACGAAATATTTTGCCAGCAACTGGAAATGAATTAGTAATCAATATCAAAGATACCTCTGTTTTAAGTATCATTTCTGTTTCCGAATTGTTCTTCCAAGGAAAATCAGCAGCTGGAACAAACTATATGTTCTTCCAGACCTACTTCATCATTTGTGTGATCTATTTTGTATTGACCTTCACAGCGACTCGAATCTTACGAGCAGTTGAGAAAAAAATGGATGGTCCATCAGCTTATGTGCGTTTAGACGATGTTGATGTAGCTGTTGGGGAAGATAAATAATCAGTAAATCATTAAGGAGGAACAGTTATGAGTAGTATCATTGAAATCGAACATTTGAAAAAAAGCTTCGGCGATAACCTCGTCTTAAAAGATATCAGTATGAACGTCAACAAAGGAGAAGTTGTAACCATTATCGGTGCGTCTGGTTCGGGGAAATCCACTTTCCTACGCTGTATCAATTTATTAGAAACTCCTACAGATGGTAAGATCATGTATCAAGGAGAGAATGTTTTAGCTCCCGGATACAATTTACCAAAATATCGGACCCATCTAGGAATGGTGTTCCAGTCGTTCAATCTCTTCAACAACATGAACGTTTTGCAAAACTGTATGAGTGGCCAGGTAACGGTTCTAGGTCGCAAAGAAGCTGAAGCGAAAAAGGTCGCATTAGATAATTTGGAAAAAGTAGGCATGGATCGATTTGTCGATGCAAAACCCGCGCAACTATCTGGTGGTCAAAAACAACGAGTTGCAATTGCCCGCGCTTTATCCATGAACCCAGAAGTTATGCTGTTTGATGAACCGACATCTGCCCTTGATCCAGAAATGGTTGGTGATGTGTTACAGATTATGAAAAAATTAGCAGAAAGCGGTTTGACGATGGTAATCGTTACTCATGAAATGGCTTTTGCTAAAGAGGTTTCTGATCGTGTCATCTTCATGGATCAAGGTGTGATCGCTGAACAGGGAGCGCCTGAAGACATTTTCGGCAATCCTAAAGAAGCACGGACTAAAGAATTTTTACACCGTGTATTACATCCACAAGCTTAAAAAAACGGCAGAAGTTCTCAGCTTCTGCCGTGATTTTTTTGCCCCGATACCTTTTGATAGTATTCATCTGCTTTACGATAAGAAACCACCCAAATGCCAGAAACCAAAAAGCGACCAAAGATTCCAATTGGCGGAAAAATAAAAACACCTGCCAAAACAGCTAAGTTAATCAACATGGATAATTTGCTTCGTTGATCTCGTTTTAAAATAGTCGCCACGTGGCTGGTAGGGCTATTTGCTTTAATCAATTGCTTTGATAATATACCGTATGAAAAGCTCCACATCGTGAAGACCACTACATAAGAAAATTCTGGCCAAAAATGGTTTGGATTACGACCCACCCAACTGGTTACTGCTGGGCATAAAGTCAGCCAAAATAACCAAAAAATATTTGCCCAAATAACACGATAATTTATTTTTTCAGTCATTTGCATCATGCGATGGTGGTTCACCCAGATGACAGCAACAAAAATAAAACTAACAATATAGGCGAACAGTGTATTGGTTATGCTTAATAAGGAAGCTAGTGATGGTGCATCTGGTATTTGAATATTTAAAACCAGGACGGTCAAAACGATCGCAACGACACCATCGGTAAATGCTTCTAAACGCGACTTTGTCATTTTTTCACCTTCTCGTAATATATATTTTGAAGAAACTTTCATTCCTTCAATCGCCCTTAGGGGCTA